>WBZS01000512.1_pt1 | contig 47639 bp, 42 predicted proteins | sample 5204201 | NCBI WGS metagenome assembly WBZS01 (sample SAMN12344357, study PRJNA552823) | activated sludge metagenome | biome: Activated sludge suspended growth; feature: Nitrification reactor; material: Wastewater; isolation source: activated sludge from nitrification reactor of wastewater...
GCCTCCGCGACCAACCGTTGCGCCCGTTCACGCAGCTCATCCGGATACTTCCTTGGTGCTGGCATAACTCCACCCTTCCGTGGAATCAGACCGTCCACCAAACCCGGGGCGATTCATTGCTGGCTCTTCATACTTGAGCGGGGAGCTCGGTGGTGCTGGCTGCGGCTCGCCGGTGTTGGCGGGTGCAGGCCCAGCGTATGCGGCGGCTCTGGTTGGTGGTGTTGCAGAAGCCGAAGGCGTTGCGGCCTTGGTGTTTGGCCAGCCGGTTGTAGCCCTCCCCCGCAAGCGGGGGACCCCCAGCTTCGGGCGTTGCTGTGGCCGGTGGTGATGGCGGCTTCGACGGCGGGCCACCAGCCCTCGATGGTCGCGGCGAGGCGGTGGACGGTGGGGATGTCGCACGCGGCGGCCTGGCTGTTGAGCTTCCATGGCCGGTGGGAGATGTCGCCGTGGTTGGGTACCGAGGTGCCGGGGGTGGGGGCCAGGGCCAGTAGGTTCCGCAGGAGTTCCTTGACGGTGTAGGCATGCAGCACGTCGACCCCGAGGTCACCTTCATCGATGAGGGTGTTCCACATCGTCGCGAACCCGGTCTCGGTCAGCCGGTCGTGGCCGGTGAGCAGTCGCCGCCGGTTGGCCCATTCCGGGTCATGCCGGCGGCCGCGTCGGCCGCGGCCGGTCCGGGTGGCTTCTTGGCGGACCTGGGTGAGCATGTCGTTGGCCAGCCGAACGAGGTGGAACCGGTCAGCGACCAGCACCGCCTCGGGCAGGGCCTGGCGGGTCGCCTTGGCGTACGACGCGGACAGGTCCAGGCACACGTATTGGCTCTCGTCGACCAGGAATCTGGTTGAGCCTCAACCCATTCCACGACCGAGGCGGCGGCACGGCCCTGGACGTGGGCCAGCAGACCGCCGTCCCCGGCGGCGTCGACCAGGCCGGTCAACCACCGGTCGGTGGCCTTGACCCACCGACCTGTGTCCGGGTCCGCCACCCAGCGGACCTACCCGCGACGGATCTCATCGATCCCGAGCACGGTGACCGGCGGCAAGGGCGCCGCGAGTGTCGTCGCGACGTGGCGCACGTAGGCGGCGTGCGCGGTGCGCCACGACAGCCCGTAATAGACAGCGGCCGCAGCCACGCAGGTGAACCGCTCGGCGATCCCCTCACCACACTCGGCCCGAAGTCGACTGGTCAACCGCGACCGGGCCGGGATCGCCGGGATCGACTCCCCCGCAAGCGGGGGGACCCCCAGGTGAACGACGATCGTTCACACAGTGGCTCCCGGCACCGCCACCGCCGCTTGTGCTACACCAACCTGATCGGCACCGGCCCGTAGGGCAGGTCCCGAGGTGAGCTGACCGCGGTCCCCTTCACCGCGGTGGAGATGACGCCACAGGCCGGGCACGCCGCGGCGGTCAGGTCGTCGGTGACCGCATGTACTGGCGGACCCCGTCGGCCTCCACGACGCTGACCACCACCAGCCCGTCAATCCCCAACAACTTGGTCGCTTCCCGCGACCCGAACACACGCGTACCCTGGGACACAGCCCGTGGCCTCCTGGATCATGAACTGCGTTGACAACAGCCATGATTCACCGAGACCACGGGTCCCTCACGTCACGACACGGACCCAGGCTGCCCGGTCAAGTACCAAGAGCCGCGTTGCTGTCGGCAGCTAGATGTCGTAGTCCGGCTGCGATGTGGGTCCAGCCGGCCGGACGCAGGAGGCTGATGGCGATGTTGCCTAGGTTGGCCATGACGTGTGGTCGGTTGCCGACGCGCAGCTGGTGTCGGTCTAGCCCCGCAAGCGGGAGGTACGCCCAGTCAGAATGCGCCTGGCAGATCTCGATTTGATAGCGCCCGTCTCATTCTCTTGCAGGGAGAACGGCGATCGGCAAGTATCGCCGCTGGACGTCGGTGAGGCGTTGACTGAATCCGCTGACACCTTAGGGGAAGCTGCTGATGATCGCGGCGGTGATTGATTTTTGCACTAGGTTGAAGTACCTCGTTTTGGCAGCCAGCGCGTTGGTGCTGGTCGTGGCGGTGTCCGTGATTCCGGAGTCTTCGGTGACGGCGCTGCCGGAATTCACGCCAACTTTCGTCGAGGTTCAGACCGAGGCACTGGGATTGTCTGCGCATGAAGTCGAGCAGATGGTGACCGTCCCCTTGGAGGCAGATCTCCTCAACGGTGTCCAGGACGTGGAGACCATCCGTTCCCAGTCGCTGACGAGCCTGTCTCGAATCGTCATGATCTTCAAGTCAGGTGTGTCCGAGTTCGCCGCTCGAGCCAGGGTGCAAGAGAAGTTGACCCAATCGGCTGCGTTGCCGCAGGTCTCGAAGCCACCGACCATGATGCCGCCACTCTCCACGGAGAACCGGTTGCTGATGTTCACCATGGAGCCCGACGCGCGCTCTGCGATCGAGACTTCAGTTCTGGCCAGGTGGACCGTCCGGCCCAAACTCATGAGTCTTCCCGGCGTTGCGAACGTCGCGATCTGGGGGAGTCGGGACCGGCAGCTGCAGGTGCAGGTCAACCCGGAGCGGCTCAAGGCCAGCGGCGTCGAACTTGGCGCCGTCGTCGATGCCGTCGGGAACGCGCAGATCGTGTCGCCGCTGACCTTCCTGGAGGCTTCGACTCCAGGAACCGGAGGTTTCATCGAGACTCCACAGCAACGACTTCAGGTTCGCCACGTCTTCGATAAGTTCGCCTCTGTCGAGCAGATGGGTCAGATCTCCGTCCTGCGCCCGGATGACTCATCCGTATCAGTCAAGGACCTCGCGACGGTGGTCGAGGATCACCAACCGCTCATCGGAGACGCGATTGGCGGCAAGGAAGGCATGCTCCTTCTGGTCGTGGAGAAGTTCCCGGGAGCGAACGCGGTGGCGGTCACTGATGCCGTGGACGGTGCCCTCAACGAGCTGCAGCGCGGTCTGGATGGGATCAAGATCGGCCGGGACTACTTCAGGGCCGTCGATTACACCTCGTTGAGCATCTCGAACCTCGCTGTCGCCCTTCTCGTCGGCGCCGCCCTTCTCCTGATTGGGCTTGGCGTTTGGTTCCGGGATTGGCGCACACCGGTCGTTGTTGGACTAGCGATGGTGATTGGGACGGCCGTCAGCACCCTGGTTGTCCACGGCTTCGGACAGGGGCTCAATGCCGTCAGCCTGGCAGGAATCTCTGCGGGTGTTCTCATCCTTGCAGTCGATGCGATCATCGCCATGCAAGCTTCGCACCAGCGGGGCACCATCGCCAGCCTCACCGCCAGTCGCGGCGCGCTGGGGTTCGCGACAGTCATGGGCTTGCTGACGATCGTTCCGCTCTTCGTCATCCAGGGTCGCCCGGGCGCCCTATTGGCCTCGTTGCCGTTTGCCTACGGGGTGTCGACGCTCAGTGCCTGGCTGGTCGGAATGGCGGTGGTACCAGCGACCGTGGCTTTGATCGGCCGCCCCCGGCCTGCCCTTGGGTCTTCGCGCACGTCAACCGCATGGTCGAAGCGCGTGGGGACCTCGGGCGCCGTGACCGGGCTTGTGGCCCTGTCCGTCCTTGCCCCTGTCGCACTCGTCATGGCACCCAAAGCCCTGACCCCCGAGTTCAACGAACGCGACATGGTCATCACCCTGTCCTCTGCTCCAGGCACATCACTTCCGGCGATGACGGCTGAGGTGAAGGGCGCCGTGGCAGCAGTCCGCGGAATCGCCGGGGTGCAATCGGCCGTCGCCCACGTCGGCCGTGCAATCACCGCAGATCAGATCGTCGACGTGAACTCAGCGCAGATGTGGGTCCGACTCCAGCAAGGTGTCGACAGAGCGACGGCCTTCAGCGCGGTTTCGGCGTCGGTTTCGTCGCGACCTGGCCTGCAGGTCAGCGTAGATACCTTCCGTGGCTCGCGCCTGGCGGCCGTGGGTGGCTTGACCGGCGGGCTCAGCGGGTCGGCACGTCAGTCCCTGGATGTCGTCACGGGGAACGCGACACCGCTGGTTGTTCGCGTCTACGGGGAGGATCCCCAAGTCTTGTTGTCCAAGGCCAAGGAGATCCAGAAGGGTCTGGCCGCGGCGCGGGGTGTGGTCGATCCTCGTGTAGTCGCGCCCACGACCCAGCAGGCAATCGAGATCACGGTCGACCTCGACAAGGCGAAAGCATCGGCGATCAAGCCGGGAGACGTCCGACGCGCCGAGGCAATCCTGGTGCAGGGAATCCAGGTGGGCAGCGTCTTCCAGGGTCAGAAGGTCTTCGATGTGCTCGTTGTTGGAGACGACAGCGCGCGGGCCAGTGTCGATGCCGTCAAGGCGCTGTGGATCGATGCACCCAGTGGGGGACACGTGCGCCTGAGTGATGTTGCGGACGTTCGAACGGCTGACGTGCCTGTCGTGATCGAGCGCGACTCGGTGGCGCGCTTCGTCGACGTCCTTGCCGGGGTCGACGGTGACTTCGGCGCCGCAGCCGCATCAGCACAGGCAGTGGTGGACCAAATATCCTTCCCGCTCGAACACCATGCAAAGGTGCGGGCCCATTCGACTGCCCAGGAGATGAATCTCGGCTATGTCGTCGCGATCGCCTTGGTGGCACTCGCCAGCTTCCTCGTGGTCATGCAGGCCGCCGCAGCAAGTTGGTCCGGTGGCGCGTTGGGGCTCGCCGCAACGCTGGCGGCAGCGTCCGGGGGAGCGGTTGTTGTTGCCATGGTGGGCTTGACGATCGGGTCTCTCCTGGGGCTGATAGTGCTCATTGGTGTGGGGGCTCGGTACGCTCTGTGGTCCGTACACCGATCCGGCGGTGAATTCGGCGCGGACCCATCCGATGCCCCGACGGCACGGGTCGTGCTCGGCACCTCTGCTGCGGCCTTCCTGTTGGTGCTTCCCGGTGCGTTCATGGCTGGTCGTCCAGGTTTGGAGGCAGTTGGGGAGTTCGCGTGGACGATCATGGCTGGACTTGTCACGGCAACGGTAGTTGGCCTGTTTATGGGGGAACGAATGGCCGTGAGCGCGCGTGCCGCCGCACCAGTGCCTCCCACGTCCCGGTCTCTGGAACCGGCCGAGGCGATGCGCTGATGCGCCGAACCGGTCCCGTCATCGCCGCAATAACCGCGTCCTTCGCACTCCTGGGGGGGTGCGGGGCTGTCAAGGCGACCGCGTCGGCGGGACACCCCGCCGAGAAGTTGACCACGGTCGGCCCGGGTATCATCGAGGTCGCCCTCACTGAAGAAGTGGCGAAGAACATCGGTGTGACATCTGCGCCCGTCGTGGCCGGAGAGTCGGGTCTGCTGATCCCGACATCGGCCATCATCTATCGACCAGACGGCACGAGTTGGGTGTACACGGTCGTCCGACCCAACACCTTCGTTCGGGCCGCCATCACGGTCGCTGATGACACGGGTGAAGCCACTCTATTGTCTTCGGGCCCCCCGGCGGGAACCCTCGTGGTCTCCCGAGGGGTCAGCTTGATCTACGGCACCGAGTTCAAGATCGGGAAGTAGGACGACCATGATGCGTTCCACCGTCACGGGAAGCCTTCGCTTCCGTTGGGTCATTCTCTTCCTGGCCGCGGTCCTCATGGGCTTGGGCCTCGTCCAGGTGCGTCATGCCGCCGTCGATGTCTTCCCCGAGTTCGCTCCTCTTCGGATCGAGATCCAGACGATCGCAGTTGGCAATTCATCGACAGAAGTTGAGGAATTGATCACCGCTCCGCTTGAAGAACAGCTCGCCGGGGTAGAAGGTGTCAAGGAGTTGCGCTCGAAGTCCGTCATGGATCTGTCGTCTATCCTGCTCATCTTTGAGCCGGGAACCGATCAGGAACGCGCCCGACAACTTGTCGCAGAGCGGGTGGCTCAAGTGACGCCAAGCCTGCCGACGTGGGCCTCGCCGCCTTTCGTCATGCCGCCTCTGTCCTCAACGAGTCGTGTGCTCAAGATCGGCCTCACGTCGAAGACCGTGTCGCAGATGGAGTTATCACGCATCACTTACTGGCATGTGAGGCAGCGACTCCTTCGGGTTCCTGGGGTGGCCCAGGTGGCCATTTGGGGCGAGCAACTGCAACAACTGCACGTTCTCGTTGACCCGAAGAAGTTGCAGGAATACGACGTCACCGTTGAGGAGGTCATGGACTCGACGGCCCAAGCCCTGGACGCTCAGGTGCTTCGGTACACCGACGGTTCGATGATCGGCACGGGAGGATTCGTCGAGACCAACTCGGTGCGACTCAGCGTGCGTAGCCTGCAGTCCATTACCGATGAGGCGAGTCTGGCCCGAGTGGCCATCACTCGATCGAACGAACGTCGTGGGCCACCGGTGACGATGGCGGACGTCGCCAGCGTCGAGACCACCTGGATGCCTATGTGGGGACAAGGCGTGGTCAACGACGGTCCTGGTCTTCTTCTGGTTGTGCAGAAGTTCCCAGACTCGAACACACTTGACGTGACCGCGGGGATCGAGGCCGCGATGCACGAGCTCGCGCCGGGGTTGCAGGGCATCGAGGTCGACACGACGATCTTCCGTCCAGCGACGTTCATCGAGACCGCAATCGAGAATCTCGGCTGGTCCCTGGCTATTGGGATCCTGCTCGTCGTCCTGATCCTCATTGCCTTCCTCATGCAGTGGCGCACGACGGTCATCAGTCTCGTGTCGATCCCGCTCTCGCTGATCGCCGCGGTAGCCGTGCTGCAAAGCCAGGACGTCACGATGAACGTGATGGTCATTGCCGGACTCGTGGTATCCATCGGGGTCGTCGTGGACGACGCGATCATCGACACGGAGAACATCGTTCGTCGGCTTCGACAGCATGAAGGCCCACGCACGTTCGCTGACGTCTATCGAATCGTTGTCGACGGCTCGGTCGAGGTCCGAAGTGCCATCATCTACGCGACTCTCATCGACGTCGTGGCGATCACCCCGGTGTTCTTCCTTGAGGGCTTGTCGGGGGCCTTCTTCAAGCCGCTCGTGCTCGCCTACGGCGTCGCAGTACTGGCATCGATGGTGGTTGCCACGACGGTCACACCGGCGATGTGTCTGCTCCTCCTGCGCCGGGCCAAACTTGAGCGAAACGATCCGTGGCTCCTTGCGAAGGTCAAAGGCGCCTACGTCAAGGCGCTGCGACCGGTCATCCGGTCTCCCATTCCGGCCATGGCCGGCGTGGTCGTGCTGTTCCTTATTGGAGGGCTGATGTTGCCGTCCTTGGGAACAAACCTCCTGCCGAACTTCAAGGAGCGCGACTTCCTTATGCACTGGGTCACCAAGCCGGCGACGTCCTTGGAGGAGGAGACCCGAATCTCCGTCGACGCCTGTCGGGCGCTTCGGGAGATCCCAGGCGTGCGCAACTGCGGGTCGCACATCGGCCAGGCGCTTCTCGCTGACGAGGTCTATGGAGTCAACTTCGGAGAGAACTGGATCAGTATCGACAAATCAGCCAACTACGACGAGACCCTCAAACGGGTCGAGGCCCTCGTCGAGGGCTACCCCGGGATGTATCGAGACGTGCAGACATACCTGCGTGAGCGCGTCAAGGAAGTTCTCACCGGTGGCAGCGAGTCGATCGTTGTTCGAGTCAGCGGGCCTGATCTCTCGGTCCTTAAGCAGACGGCGGACAAACTCTCCGCATCGATCCAAGAGGTTCCGGGTCTTAAGGATCCGCACGTCTCGGTTCAAGAGGCGATTCCTCAACTCGACGTTGAAGTTGACGAGCAGGCCGCCCGCGCGGTGGGCCTAAGCCCCGGCGATATTCGTCGACAGGCTGCCACGATGATCGCCAGCGAGGAGGTCGGGGACGTCTTCCAAGGTGGGCGCGCCTACGACGTTCACGTCTGGACGAAGCCGGAGTACCGAAACAGCGTGACGTCCCTCAAGGACTTGCCCATCACCACGGCCAGCGGTGCCAGAGTCAAGTTGTCCGACCTCGCCAGCGTCAAGATCGCACCGACGCCGAGCGCCGTGACCCGTGTACAGGGGACTCGGTACCTGGACGTGGGTGGCAACCTGCAACCTGGAGCCAACATGGCGGCGGTCATCAGCGAGATTGAACGGCGAATCGCCTCCGTTCCGTTGCCGGTGGGCGTGTACACCTCGATCAAGGGTGAAGGAAACGAGCTCGCCAGTGCTGGTCGGACGATGCTGATCTACGGCCTCGTGGCCATGGCCTTCATCTTCCTGCTCTTGTATGCATCTTTCGGGAAGTTCGGTCTGAGCATCCTGCACTTCCTCACCCTTCCGGTTGCGCTCGTCGGCGGGGTCGTTGCGGCATGGCTGGCCGGAGGGATAGTGTCTCTCGGTTCGCTGGTGGGGTTCCTCACGGTCTACGGGATCGCGGCACGCAACGGAATCCTCATGATCAGCCACTTTCAACACCTTGAGAAGGTCGAAGGGGTGCCGTTCGGCAAAGAGCTGGTGATCCGCGGGGCGCTGGAACGACTCGCACCCATCTTGATGACGGCTTCAGCGACCGGCTTGGCCCTGATTCCCCTCGTGCTCAAGGGGAACCTGCCAGGTCATGAGATCGAGTACCCGATGGCCGTGGTCATTCTCGGAGGCCTGATCACGTCCACACTGCTCAATCTGTTCGCACTGCCGTCGCTCTATCTTCGCTTCGGCGGGCCGCGCCCAACGCGGGCCCGCGAGGGCGTAGCGCCGCCAGAACCGAGGAAGGAACTCGTTCCGGTGTGAAACGACTCGGCCATCCAAGCACCTACTGCTGATCGCCCCTTGGGCGAGCCTGGCAGTGGGGCGGGTGGGGCTTGAACCCACGACCGACGGATTATGAGTCCGCTGCTCTGACCGGCTGAGCTACCGCCCCGCACACCCGCACACCGCTGCCAAGCCGCGGCACGCACTGATGCGAGCTCGGCATACCGGCGGGGACGTCGTGCGACCGTGAGCCTACCGGGATCTGTTGGGGCGGGGATGGTGCGGGCTCACAGCCGATTCCCAGGTGTCCGCGACACGCGCCACAACACCGGTCTCCACTGTGGTCATCAACGAGACCACCCAGGGTAAGGAGACGGGCGATGCGCTTTACGAGGATGACGTATGCCGGTGTTGGACTGGCGGCCGCGGCCGGTCTCGGGATGAGCGGCACGGCTTTGGCCCAGGCTCGCGAGGACTCGTCTGGCAGCTCCACAGCGGTGCGGAAGGTGTCGCACCCGAAGTCACAGGTTCCTGACAGGATCGTCATGCCCCCGCTTGACACACTGGTTCGCATCATGAGGCTTCCAGTCGCCACATCAAGGAGTCGACAGTGAAGAAACAGAACCTCATCACCGCTGCTGCCGCGGTGGCTACCGCGGCAGCACTAGGGCTAGGCGGCGCGGCCTTGGCGCAGGCCGGACCATCCGTACCGGCAGGCGTCCAGGCTGATGCGAGCCCGACGGCCGGTCCAGGCAACGCCAACCGACCGCGACCGCCGGGGCAGCTCAAGGAGAAGTTCAAGGAGTTCGTCACCGAACACGGACTCACCGGCGAAACGGCCGTCAAGGTCACCGAGGCCGCCGTGGCGAAGGAGCCCACGGCATACTTGCTGCGGGTCGGGAAGGCCGAGGACGGCACCTATCGCGCACGGATGATGCGCCCCGACGGGACGGTGATTGTCGTCAAGATCGACGCCACCTTCACAGTCACCTCGGTTGAGAACGCTCCGGTGAAGCCACGCGCGGGCCTGAACAAGCCCGGCAAGGGCGCCAAGAGCACGGCCACACCGTCGACGACGAGTTGACTCGGACCGGGGTTCGCTGACCGAACGCCCAGACCTTGACCCGCACGTCCCATCTCCCGCACCGGCACCCGCTGGTGCGGGAGATGCGTTTGAGGCAGAATGTGACACACGTGACGCGTGTCGCACCGGCAGCCCCGGGACGGCACTCATCCGAGACCGAGCCAGCCGACCGGCATACCGATCGAGCGAGACGTTGGGGAAGACGTCCCTCGCACGTGAGGAGGCCTGGATGTCTGTCACCGCGTCCCGGAGCGCGACGTGTGGGGTCGTGTTCATCCACTCGACCCCCACTGCGTTGTGCCCGCACATCACCTGGGCTCTGGAGACGGTGCTCGGCCAATCCCTGCACCTTGAGTGGACGATCCAGCCTGCCGGGCCCCGAATGGTCCGCACCGAGCTGTCCTGGACGGGCGACCCCGGGACCGGTGCCCGCCTGGCCAGTGCCCTGCGCGGGTGGGACCACGTGCGTTACGAGGTGACCGAGGATCCCTCACCGGGCGCTGACGGCTCGCGTTGGTCGCACACGCCGACCCTCGGGCTGCACCACACGTGGACCTCGGCCAACGGCGACGCCATGGTGAACGAGGACCGGCTCCGAGACGTGGTTGAGGCCCATCGCGGCGACGTCCCGGCCCTCAACGCCGCGATCGACGCGCTCCTCGGCGCACCGTGGGATCGGGAACTGGAACCCTTCCGGTATGCCGGTGACGGGGCTCCCGTGCGCTGGCTGCACAAGGTGGGGTGAGACCCACTGGCCTTTGTAGCGCTGCCGGACGGTAGTGCTGGGGGCGCCAGTGGGGGACTGGCTCGGCGATCACTCAGACGCTGCGGAAGGCCAGCGCTACGTTGTGCCCGCCGAAACCGAACGAGTTGTCCAGTGCGAGCAGATCTCCGGCAGGCAACTGCCGGTGCGACCCCTGCACGACATCGAGGGCGATCTCGGGGTCCATCGAGTCGAGGTTGATCGACGCCGGTGCCAAGCGGTGGTGTAGGGCGAGGATCGTGAAGATCGCCTCGACCGCTCCGGCCGCGCCGAGCAGGTGCCCGGTCATCGACTTGGTCGCACTCACGGGGATCGAGTCGGCCAGGGCGCCGAACGCGCGTCGGATCGCGTTGGCCTCGGCCACATCGCCGACCGGAGTCGAGGTGGCGTGCGCGTTGATGTGGACGACATCGGCGGTCGTCCCGCCCGCGGTCGCAATGGCCTCGAGCATGGCCCGCGACGCTCCCGCACCTTCGGGCTCAGGAGCCGTGATGTGGTGGGCATCGGCCGACATGCCGACGCCGGCGAGCTCGGCATAGATCCGGGCGCCGCGCGCCTTCGCGTGGGCCTCGGACTCCAGGACGATGATCGCCGCGCCCTCGCCGAGCACGAACCCGTCGCGGGCGGTGTCATAGGGCCGCGACGCCGCCGCCGGGTCGTCGTTACGGGTCGACAGTGCCTGCATTGCTGCGAAACCCGCGATCGGCATCGGGTGGACCGCGGCCTCGGTGCCACCGGCGATGACGATGTCGGCGCGGCCGGAACGGATGAGCTGCACGGCATACCCCATGCCCTCCGCACCCGAGGCACAAGCGCTGACGGGGGTGTGGGCACCGGCGCGCGCGCCGAGGTCCAGCGAGATCGCAGCGGCGGGGCCGTTGGGCATGAGCATGGGGACGGCCAGCGGGTACACGCGGCGGGGACCCTTCTCGCGCAAGGTGTCCCACTGCGAGAGCAGGGTCCAGACGCCGCCGATCCCGGAGCCGACTGCGACGGCAAGCCGCTCGGGCTCGACCTCGGGCAAACCTGCGTCGGCCCACGCCTCGCGCGCGGCGATGAGCGCGTACTGCGAGGACGGGTCCAGGCGTCGGGTCTCGACCTTAGCCAGCACCTGCTCCGGCGGCGTGTGGATCTGGGCCGCGAAGGTGACCGGCAACTCGTACTGGCTCACCCAGTCGAACTCCATCGGCCGCGCGCCTGAGCGCCCGGCGAGGATCGCCTCCCAGGTCTGCGGCACGCTCCCGCCGACGGGCGTGGTGGCGCCGAGGCCGGTGACGACGACGCGGGTGTCGCTGGACATGGGGTGTGGTCTCCTCGGTCGTGGAGTGGACGCGGGTGGGTGGGTGCGTGGCAGGTGTCGTATGCCGCCCGCCCGCGGCGGGTGCCCCGGCTGCGGTTCCAGCCGGGCCCCGCCGCGACGCGGTGGGTGGCGGTCGGGGGTCAGCCCTGAGCGGCCGCGATGAAGTCGACGGCGTCCCTGACAGTCTTGAGGTTCTTGACCTCGTCGTCGGGGATGCGGACGTTGAACCTCTCCTCGGCGTTGACGACGATCGTCATCATCGAGAGCGAGTCGATGTCCAAGTCGTCGGTGAACGACTTGTCCAGCTCGACCGAGCCGGTGTCGATGCCGGTCTCCTCGTTAACGATCTCCGCGAGGCCCTCGAGGATCTCCTGAGTGCTCTGTGCCATGTTCGCTATCTCCTTCGGGGACAGTGCTTTTCGATGGTCTGGGTGCCTCGTGTTGACCCGCGAGGCGCGGGAATCTGTCAGGGCAGGACGATGACCTGCGCGGCATACACAAGGCCGGCGCCGAAGCCGATCTGCAGCGCCAGGCCCCCGTGGGGGATCTCGCCTTCGCGCAGCATTCGCTCGGTGGCCAGCGGGATCGAGGCGGCCGAGGTGTTGGCGGTCTCGACGATGTCGCGCGCGACCGGGATGTCGGCCGGCAGCTTGAGCTGTTTGAGCATCGCGTCGATGATCCGCATGTTGGCCTGGTGGGGGATGAAGGCGTCCAGGTCGTCAGGGGTGATGCCGGCGGCCTCGATGGCCTGGCGGGCCACGGGAGCCATGCTCCAGACCGCCCACCGGAATACCGACTGGCCGGCCATCTCGATGGTGGGGTGGTCCAGGCCCTGGTCGCGCACCTCCAGCCAGGATTCCTTCTGCTTGATGGTCTCCCATTGGGAGCCGTCCGACCCCCAGATGGTCGGGCCGATGCCGGGGAAGTCCGAGGGTCCCACCACGGCCGCGCCCGCGCCGTCGGCGAAGATGAACGCCGTGCCGCGGTCGGTGACGTCGGTGAAGTCGGTGAGCTTCTCCACGCCGATGACGAGCACGAACGTGGCGCTGCCGCCGCGGACCATGTCGTTGGCCAACGAGATCCCGTGGCAATAGCCGGCGCAGGCCGCCGAGATGTCGAACGCTGCGCACCGCAGGCCCAGCCGGTCGGCGATGATCGGAGCCGCTGCGGGCGTCTGATAGGGGTGCGTCACGGTCGACACGATGACCGTTTCGATCTGGCCGACCTCGATCCCGGCGGCGGAGATCGCGTCGCGCGCCGCGGACTCCGACATCGAGACGACCGTGTCGTCCGGACCAGCCCAGCGTCGAGACTTGATCCCCGAACGCTCCTGAATCCACTCGTCGGAGGAGTCGATCGCCTCGACGAGTTCGGCGTTGGGCACGACGCGCTCGGGCCGGAAGCCACCGACGCCCCAGATCCGGGCGTGGCGGGCGCCCGCGGACGAGTGGATGGCGCCGGTGCCTTTGGGCTGCACGACTGCGGCGGTCATGCGCCGGCTCCCTTCGGCGCCAGTCGGAGCACGGGCTGACCCGGCGCGACCTCGTCGCCGTCGCGGACGAGCCACTGGCTGAGCCAGCCGCCGTGCGGGGCGGTGATGGGTACGTCGTCGTCGTGCGGGGTGCGCACATGGGCCAGGACGGTGCCGCTGCTCACTCGATCGCCGATGCCGACCGAACTAAACCCGAACGCGCCCTTGGTCGGGGCGATGACCAGGCTCCACTCGGGGTCGGCCGACGGGTCGGGGCGATCCCCGTGCTCGGCGACCATGCGACGGGCCGCGTCGAGGTCGTTCGGCGTGCGCAAGGCGAGTAGCTCAACGCCGGGCATGGCGCGCTTGGCCAAGCCGATGAGGGTGCCCGCCGGGGGGATCTCGATGATGCCAGTCACCCCGAGGTCGAGCATCGTCTGCATGCACAGGTCCCAGCGCACGGGGGCGCTGACCTGGCTGACGAGGCGATCGAGGACCTCGCGGCCGGACCGGACGACGTGGCCGTCCCGGTTCGAGATCAGCCGGGTATGGGCCTCACGGGTCGTCATCGCTCGGGCATAGCTGGCCAGCCGCTCGACCGCGGGAGCCATGTGTGCGGTGTGGAAGGCGCCAGCAACCTGCAGGGGCACGATGCGCGTCTTCGTCGGGGGGTCGGCGGCGAGGGCCGCGAGTTTTTCCAGGGTGCCCGCGGCGACGATCTGGCCGCCACCGTTGCGGTTCGCGGCGGTGAGGCCGAGGCGATCGAGTGTGGCCAGCACCTCGTCGGGATCGCCGCCGAGAATGGCGCTCATCCCCGTCGGGGTCGCCTGGCTGGCCCGGGCCATCTGCAGCCCGCGCTCGCGGACGAACACGAGGGCCTGTTCGGCGCTGATGACCGCAGTGCCGGCAGCGGCGGTGATCTCACCGACCGAGTGTCCGGCTCCGACCGACACCTGGGTGAACGCGGCCGCAGGGCGGGGGAAGAGTTCGAGCAGGGCGGCCAGGCCGGTGGCGACGATGAGCGGCTGCGCGATGGCGGTGTCCCGGATCGTGTCGGCGTCAGACTCGGTGCCGTGCTCTAGTAGGTCGATGCCGGCCACGGTCGTGAACCAGGCCATCCGGTCTCGGAAGGTGTCCAGCTCGAGCCACGGGGCGAGCAGGCCGGGGGCCTGGGAGCCCTGTCCAGGGCAGACGATTGCGAGCACGATTCCAGCGTGTCATGTGGCCGTGACCGTCTCGTGACCTGAAACTGACGAAGTTCCTCGGCTCAAGTTTGGACCTTTCCTACAAACCGCCCGGTATGCCGCCCGCTCGGCCAACGTCGCCGCCCGACAGGCTGGCCGAACCTGGGCGTCGCGGCCAGACCGCCGCGTCAATGAGGCGAGCCAGAGCGAGGGCCAGGCGCACGGCATACCCATCGCGTGGGTGGGCGAGGTCGTATCCAGTGAGCTCGGCGATCCGACCCAGGCGGTAGCGGACCGTGTTGGGGTGGACGAATAGCATCCGCGCCGTCGATTCCAATCCCCCGGAGTCGAGGTATGCCGTCGCCGTGGCGAGCAGCGTCTCGTGCGCGCGCAAGGGAGCGGCGATCCGATCGACGAGTTGTCTGCGGGCGTGATCGTCGCCGATGAGCACTCGTTCGGGAAGGAGCTCGTCGGCGAGGACGGGGCGCGGCGCCTGCGGCCATCCGTCCGCGGCCGCCAGGCCGTTGATGGCGGCTCGGGCCGAGCGGCCCGCGGCGAACAGATGGGGCACCGTAGGCCCAAGGACGATCGGGCCGTCGCCGAAGATGTCGGCCACCGCGGTGACGATGTCCGCGGGGGTCGTCGTGCGCCCGAGGATGATGACCAGCCGCCGGCCCTGGACGGCTGCGAGCGCTTCGGCACCGCGGCGGGCAGCCGCCCGTCGGATGGCGTCCACCGCGGATGCACTACTGCCCGTGGGAGTTTGGCCGGCGACGACGGTGACGTCCGACACTGAACCCCACCCGAGGGCCGTGGCTCGGGACTGCATTGAGTCGTCCGCTTCTCCGCGGAGAACAGCGTCGACGACGAGCGCCTCAAGGCGGGCGTCCCACGCGCCGCGAGCCTCGGCCGCCTGGGCGTAGACCTGCGCCGCCGCGAAGGCGATCTCGCGTGAGTAGCGCAGCACGCCCTCGCGGACCGCTTGCTCGTCACCCGGTTCGGCGAGCACATGGACCTCGTCCTCGACGACGTCGACGACGCTGCGAATGAGGTCGAGGGTCTGACCCAGCGTGATCGCCGAAGTGAGCTCGCGGGGGGCGGTCCCGAAGACGTCCGCCGTCACCGGCGCCGTGCCGCTGTCGTCGGCCAACCAGGCGACGAAGGCGGCGATCCCCGCTTGGGCGACCAGGCCGACCCAAGAGCGTTCGGCCGGCGGGAGGGCGCGGTACCACTCATGCTGGGCCTCGATCCGGCGCAACGCGGCGCCCGACAGGGTCCCCGCCCCGCGCTCGATCGCTCGTCGGGTTTGTGCACTAGGCCGGTGCCGAGCGGCGGCGCTGCTCATGAGGGCATCCTAATTTGTATGCCGCCCACAATCGGCCAGTGAGGCCGATAGCTCAGTCGGTGCCGCTCTCCATCGCGGCGCGGTCCAACCCTTCGGAGTCACCGTCGTCGGCGGCCTCGGGGTTCGCGGCGATCGCGCCAGCCCCGCCGGGCTCCAGCTTGCCGATGAGCTCGGCTGCGCTCAACGGGGTGCCGCCGAGCAACTGGCCCTGCGCGGCATACAGCTCCAGCTTGGCGCGGGTGTCGGCGATGTCGAGGTTACGCATCGTCAGTTGGCCGATCCGGTCCAGCGGCCCGAAGGCGGCGTCCTCGGTGCGTTCCATCGACAGCTTGTCCGGGTGGTAGGAGAACGCCGGGCCGCGGGTGTCCAGGATCGAATAGTCGTCGCCCCGGCGCAGCCGCAACACCACCTCGCCAGTCACCGCGGAGGCCACCCACCGCTGCAGCGACTCGCGCAGCATGAGCGCCTGCGGGTCGAACCAGCGGCCCTCATAAAGCAGGCGGCCGAGGCGGCGGCCCTCCAAGTGGTAGTTGGCGATGGTGTCCTCGTTGTGGATCGCCGACAGCAGCCGCTCGTAAGCGATGAATAGCAGCGCCATCCCGGGCGCTTCGTAGATGCCGCGGGACTTGGCCTCGATGATCCGGTTTTCGATCTGGTCGGCCATCCCGAGCCCATGCCGGCCGCCGACTGCGTTGGCCTCGTGGACCAGGGCGACGGCGTCATCGAACCCGAGGCCGTTGATCGCGACCGGGCGCCCCTGGACGAACTCGACTTTGACGTCCTCGGACTTCACCGTCACTGCCGGGTCCCAGAAGCGAACCCCCATGATCGGTTCGACAATCTCGATCGAGGTGTCCAGATGCTCCAGACGCTTGGCCTCATGGGTCGCGCCCCAGATGTTGGCGTCGGTCGAATAGGCCTTCTCCACGCTGTCCCGATACGGCAATCCATGGGCGGCCATCCACTGCGACATTTCGGTGCGCCCGCCGAGCTCCTCGACGAAATCGGCGTCCAGCCACGGCTTGTAGATCCGCAGGTTGGGGTTGGCGATCAGCCCGTAGCGGTAGAACCGCTCAATATCGTTGCCCTTGTAGGTCGACCCGTCCCCCCAAATGTCGACGCCGTCCTCGCGCATCGCCCGCACCAGCAGGGTGCCGGTGACTGCGCGGCCCAGGGGAGTGGTGTTGAAGTACTGCTTGCCGCCCGAGCGGATGTGCCACGCTCCGCAGGCCAGCGCCGACAGCCCCTCCTCGACGAGCGCCGCTCGGCAGTCCACCAGCCGCGACAGCTCCGCGCCGTAGGCGCCTGCGCGTCCCGGCACCGACTCGATGTCCGGCTCGTCGTACTGCCCGATGTCCGCCGTATAAGTGCAGGGGATCGCCCCCTTGTCGCGCATCCACGCGACCGCGACGGAGGTGTCAAGCCCTCCGGAGAAAGCGATGCCGACGCGCTCGCCGACGGGCAGAGAGGTGAGGACCTTGGACACGTGCGCCAGCCTAGAACCGCCACGGTATGCCGTGCGCCCACGTCCCGCGCACCGGTCACCTCGTCGTCGGGCTGGGACCCGAGCACACGGCCTACCAATGGTCGAGAGTGAGCTGACCCGATGTGCTCACGCTGACGCGGGCAAACTGACCAATGTCATTCGGTGTGCGACGGTGGTTGCGAGGATCTGGGCCACCCACCGGTCCCGGCGCATCACCTGCTCCCAGGTGAACCGCAGGACGACCCCTCCCTGCGCGACCAGTTCGTCATACCGATGGCAGTCGCGGTCGAAACCCTCCCGATCGCCGTGGAACTCGAAGCCCTCGGCCTCGATGACGATGCGCAGCCGTTCGTCGGCCAGGTCGACGATCGCGAGGAACTTCCCATTCCGCTCGATCCGAACCTGAGGGGTGACCGACAGCCCGGGGATCTGCAGACAGATCGCCCGGAGAACCGACTCGATCGGTTCGGAACTGCGCCCGTCAGCGTGGCGGGCAACTCGGGCAACCCGTTGCCGACCGCGGGCCGGCCAGTCTCTTGCGCGAGCGGCCAGTTGGGCGGGAGTGACCAGGCGACTGCGCAGTGCGGAGTCCGCAATGGTCAGCGCCTCGTCGAACGGCAGGGTGGCGGCACAGTCGAGCCGAGCGGGGATCTCGACGGGCGCGGCATACCGGCTGCGCGCGATGCGGTCAGGTGACCGTCGGCGACAGGGCTCTCCAGCGTGGCCCGGTCGGCGACGGCCCGAAGCTCGCGCCAAGAGGCAACCCAGCCGCTCGGTGAGCAGGCTGCTCACCTCCGCGTGGGTCGGGAGATCGGGCATTGTCCAAGAGTGCCGCCAACGAATGGCCGGCGTTCGAAGATATTCACAGGGCGCGGTAGTGACCCCAACAACGTGTGGCTCGGTTGTTTGCCCGCACACGGCATACCAATGGTCGGGGGCCGGTTGTTCCATCGTGCTCAGGTGGGAGCGTCGGACCCGACCAAAGGTATGCCGTGTGCGACGGGCAAGTGCGGGAAGAACGGCTACGCGTCGCCGCCGGCGTTGCCGGAGGCTCCGGCGTTGACGTCGAGCAAGCGGTACTTCTCGGCCGCGGTCCGGGCCCACTCGGCGGGCGCCTCGCCGCGCGCGGCCAACACCTGCAGGGTGCGCACCGCGAGCGACGGACCGTCGATGTGGAAGAACCGCCGCGCCGCCTGCCGGGTGTCCGAGAACCCGAACCCGTCGGCACCGAGCGAGGTCAACCCACCCGGGACCCAGGGCCCGATCTGGTCCTGCACGGCGCGCATGTAGTCCGACACCGCGAGCACCGGCCCCGGCGCCCCCGCAAGAGCCTGGGCCACGAACGGGACCCGGGTCGGCTCGTCTGGGTGCAGAAACGCGTGGTCGTCGCACGCCATCGCGTCGCGGCGCAGCTCGCTCCACGAGGTCACCGACCACACGTCAGCAGCGACCCCGAAATCGTCGGCCAGCAACTGCTGGGCCTCCAACGCCCACGGGACGCCGACCCCCGACGCAAGCAGCTGGGCCCGGGCCGGGGTGTGCGACCAGCCCGCGGTGTCGGCGGGGCGCAACTTGTAGATCCCGCGGACCACGCCTTCGACGTCGAGGTCGTCGGGCTGGGCCGGTTGCTCGATCGGCTCGTTGTAGACGGTGACGTAGTAGATGACGTCCCGCCCACGCGGGTCCTCGGGTTCGCCGTACATCCGGCGCAGCCCGTCCTTCATGATGTGGGCGATCTCGTAGCCATACGCCGGGTCATACGTGACGACCGCCGGGTTGGTCGACGCGAGCAGCGGAGAGTGCCCATCGGCGTGTTGTAGCCCCTCGCCCGTGAGCGTGGTGCGACCCGCGGTCGCCCCGATGAGGAAACCGCGCGCCATCTGGTCGCCAGCCGCCCAGATCGAGTCGCCGGTCCGCTGGAACCCGAACATCGAGTAAAAGACGTAGATCGGGATCATCGGTTGCCCATGCGTGGCGTATGCCGTGCCCGCTGCGGTGAACGCCGCGAGCGACCCGGCCTCGTTGATGCCCAGGTGCAGGATCTGTCCTTGCTCTGACTCCCGGTAGGCGAGCATGAGGTCGTGGTCGACCGGCGTGTAGCGCTGGCCGTTGGGGTTGTAGATCTTGATCGTCGGGAAGAACGAGTCCATGCCGAAGGTCCGGGCCTCGTCGGGGATGATCGGCACGATCCGCTGGCCGAACTCCTTGTCCCGCATCAGGTCCTTGAGCAGGCGCACGAAGGCCATCGTCGTCGCCACGGCCTGCTTCCCCGAACCCTTGGTGACGGCGGCATACGCGTCGTCGTCGGGCAGGTGCATCGGCGGGTGTGCCACGCGGCGAGTCGGGACCGACCCACCCAGGGCACGCCGCCGCTCCAGCATGTACTGCATCGCCGGGTCGCTGGGGTCCGGCCGGTAGTAAGGTGGGCGATACGGGTCGGCCTGGAGCCGCTCGTCGCTGATCGGGATGCGCAACAAGTCGCGGAAGCCCTTGAGGTCCTCCAGGGTGAGCTTCTTCATCTGGTGGGTGGCGTTGCGGCCGGCGAAGTGGGAACCCAACGTGAAGCCCTTGATCGTCTTGACGAGGATGACCGTGGGCTGGCCGGTGTGCTCCAAGGCGGCGCGGTAGGCGGCATACACCTTTCTGTAGTCGTGCCCACCCCGGCGCAGGTTGAACCAGATCTCCTCGTCGGTCCAGTTCTCGACCAACTTGCGGGTGCGCGGGTCGCGCCAGAAAAAGTGCTCGCGGACGTATGCGCCGTCGTTGGCCCGGAAGGTCTGGTAGTCGCCGTCGGAGGTTTGATTCATGATGTTGACCAGGGCGCCGTCGCGGTCGGCGGCCAGCAGCGGGTCCCAGCCGCGGCCCCAGATGACCTTGATGACGTTCCAGCCGGCGCCCCGGAAAAACGCCTCGAGCTCCTGGATGATCTTGCCGTTGCCGCGCACCGGGCCGTCCAGGCGCTGCAGATTGCAGTTGACGACGAAGGTGAGGTTATCCAGCTCTTCGTTGGCGGCCAGTTGCACCAGCCCCCGCGACTCGGGCTCGTCCATCTCGCCGTCGCCGAGGAACGCCCAGACGTGCTGATCGCTGGTGTCCTTGATCCCACGGTTGTGCAGGTAACGGTTGAACTGGGCCTGATAGATCGCGTTCATCGGGCCCAAACCCATTGATACGGTCGGGAACTGCCAGAAGTCCGGCATGAGCCGCGGATGCGGATATGAGGAGAGTGCCCGGATCTTGCCGTCGACGATGTGCGAGCGCTCCTGGCGGAAGCCGTCGAGGTCGTCCTCGTCGAGCACCCCCTCAAGGAAGGCCCGTGAATACATGCCCGGAGCCGCATGGCCCTGGAAAAAGACCTGGTCGCCGCCCCCGGGGTGGTCCGGGCCGCGGAAGAAATGGTTCATCCCGACCTCGTAGAGCGTGGCCGCCGACGCATAGGTCGAGATGTGGCCCCCGACCCCCATCCCTGGCCGCTGGGCCCGATGCACGAGGACGGCGGCATTCCATCGAATCCAGCGCCGATAAGCCCGCTCCATGTCCTCGTCGCCGGGGAACCAGGGCTCCCGCTCCGGCGGAATCGTGTTGATGTAGTCGGTCGCTGTCAACGAGGGCACCCCGACCTGCTGACCGCGGGCCGATGCCAGCAATTGCAACATGAGATAGCGCGCCCGCGTGCGGCCCTGCTCATCGATGACGCCCTGGAGCGACTCCAACCACTCCTTGGTCTCCTCCGGATCGGTGTCCGGAAGCTGGCTCGGTATGCCGTTGAGGATGGGCCCGGAGGTGCCGCGGGTAGACACGAGGAGGTCCTTTCTGACGCACGAGGGTGACACCATCCTCTACCCGGATGCGTTCTACGTCACATCCGTCCACCCATCGATCCTCTTCGGTCTTCGACCCGCGTCGGCCCGCGAGGTGACCACCGGGCATACGTGAGCGCCGACACAACCCGTAAGGGCTCGCGCTCGGGCAGACTTGACCCAAGCGACCCGATCTGGGTCGCCTCAGCAGGAGGGATCGTCGTGCACGGGTCGGCGGAGGCCGCCGCATTCAAAGCGGGGCTCGCCAAGCTCGGGTTCATCCCCGGGCAGATCGTCCAGGAGCTTGGTTGGGACGAGGACGTCGACGAAGCGCTGCGCGTCGGGGTGGAGGACGTCGTCGGGTCCGCGTTGGAGGACGAGAGCTACGCGGACGGCGCCGATGGGGTTTTAGTTTGGTTCCGGTCCTTCGACGGAGACCTTGTCGACGTCCTGGTTGACGCGCTGACCAATCTCGTCGACCGGGGGTGTCTCGTCCTCGCCACGCCCCGTGCGGACCAGGACGGTCACGTAGAGCCCAGCGAGATCGAGGACGCCGCCGTGGCTGCCGGCCTGCACCCGTCCGGGGTCGCCAACCTCAGCCGCACGTGGACACTGCAACGGCTCGTCGCTCCGCGTTCCCAGCGTCGCTGAGCGAGCGCTCATTCCGCTGCGATGGCACTTAACCCGATGTCCTGGCAGATCTATCTGCCAGCTAAACCATTGAGTGCCAACGTCTACGTGTCTGGGAGGCAGGTGGCAGGATCGGGGTGGCAGAATCGAGGGCTATGACTGCCGAGCCCGACATCGCGGCTGCCGCTGCGCCCGAGGTCGGGGACCTGGCCCCGGACTTCACCTTGCCCGACCACCTCGGTCGTGAGCTCGGTCCGCGAGCATGGCGAGGTGACCGCAACGTGGCCCTCGTCTTCTATCCCTTCGCGTTTTCCGGGATCTGCACGGGAGAATTGCGCGAGATCCGGGACACTCTCGAAGACTTCCAGCATGACGGGATACAGGTGCTCGCGATCTCCTGCGACCCGGTCCATGCGCTGCGGGCGTGGGCCGATCAGGAAGGCTACTTCTTTCCGTTGCTGTCCGACTTCTGGCCGCACGGCGAAGTGGCCCGCGCCTACGGGGTTTTCCACGACGATGGAGGCTTCGCCAAACGCGGCACCTTCCTGTTGGACCGGGACGGGGTCGTGCGCTGGCGCCTGATCAACGGACCCGGAGACCCCCGCGACTTCGGTGGCTACCGGGCCGCGCTGGCCGACCTGCGCTGAACAACGGAAGACACGCCCACCGGCGTTCAACCTGACACAATGGGCGCCGCTCACTCCCTGCACACGCGACCGGAGTGGGCGCGGGGCCTGTAGCTCAGTTGGTAGAGCACCGCGTTTACACCGCGGGTGTCGTCGGTTCGAGCCCGGCCGGGCCCACATGACAGTGACGTTGGGCCAGATCGTCGCGCTACTGGACGATTTCTATCCGCCGGGGTCGGCGCTGTCCTGGGACCGCGTCGGCTTGGTGACGGGGGACCTCGGCCAGCCGATCGGGCACGTGCACTTCGCCGTCGATCCGACGCTTGCCGTCATCGATGAGGCTATTGCCGCCGGGGCCGACCTGCTCGTGACCCACCACCCGCTGTTGCTGCGCGGCATACACTCCGTTGCCACGACCACGGCCAAAGGCCGCGCGGTGACGCGGGCGGTCGTCGCCGATCTGGCGCTCCTCTGCGCCCACACCAACGCCGATGTCGCTGACCCGGGCGTGTGCGATGCTCTCGCCGCCGCGTGCGGCCTCACCGACACTGAGCCGCTCGACGTCGAGGAGGGTCAATCCGTCGGTCGCATGGGCCGGTTGGCGCAGCCGCTGTCGCTGCGCGCCTTCGCCGAACGGCTCGCCGCCGCGCTGCCGCCCACCAACGTCGGAGTCCGGGTCTCGGGAGACCCTGACGCGCAGGTATGCCGCGTCGCCGTCCTCGGTGGGTCGGGAGACGACCGCTTCGGTGCCGTCCGCCGCAGCGGGGTCGACGTCTATGTCACCGCCGACCTGCGCCACCACCCGGCCCTGGAAGCACGGGAGGAGTCGTCTTTCGGGCCGCCCTACCTCGTGGACGCCGGGCACTTCGCGACCGAGTGGCTCTGGCTGGCCGGGGCGCGCGACCGGCTCGCGCAGGCGCTGGCCGAGCAGGGCACTACGGTGGAGTTGTCGATCTCGACCTTGCGCACCGACCCGTGGGACTTCCTCGTCGGTGTGAACGCCGACGGAGGTGCGCCCTGAAAGCCCAACCGCAGCAGCAGGCCCGGCTCATCGAGGTCCAACAGCTCGACACGCGTCTCGACCAGCTCGCCCACGCGCGGGCCAGTCTCCCAGCGCTGACCCGGTTGGCAGCTCTGGAACAGCAGCAGGCGACTCTCGACCGTGACCTCGCCCTGGCCCGGACGGCGCTCTCGGATGTCCAGCGCGAGGTCGACAAGGCGGAGGCCGATGTCGCACTCGTGCGCGCCCGCGCCGCCCGCGACCAGGCTCGCCTCGACGCGGGCACCGGGACCCCCAAGGACCTGCAGGCGTTGCAGAGCGAGCTGGTCTCGCTCGCCCGCCGGCAGGGCGATCTCGAGGAGATCGAGCTTGAGATCATGGAGCGGGCCGAGGCTCTCGAGTCCGACGTCGCCGCCTTGGAGAGGCAGCGGGCAGCGCTCGAGGATGACCTGACAGCGATCCGCGCCGAGCGGGACGCGGCGTTCGCCGAGTTCGAGGTGGAAGCGACCGAGGTGAGCGGCCGGCGCGGTGTCGTAGCCCCCGAGGTAGGCGAGGAGCTGCTGACCCTCTATGCCAAGATCCGGGCCGGAGCCGGCGGCATCGGTGCCGCGGAACTCAAGCAACGCCGTTGTGGTGGATGTCGATTGGAGCTCAACCAGGTCGACCTGTCACGGATCAAGACCGCCCCCGCCGACGAGGTCATCCGGTGCGAGGAATGCCGCCGCATCCTCGTGCGCACGGCTGAGTCCGGGCTGTAGGCGTGCCGCGGCGCCTCATCGTCGAAGCCGACGGCGGCTCGCGAGGCAACCCCGGGGTGGCCGGTTTTGGCGCGCTGGTGCGCGACGCCGACACCGGGGCAGTGCTGCTCGAACGGGCCGAACCGCTCGGCCTGGCCAGCAACAACGTCGCCGAGTATGCCGGTCTGCTGGCCGGCCTCGAAGCTGCCCTCCGACTCGACCCGGCTCCCGATGTCGAGGTCCGGATGGACTCCAAGCTGGTCGTCGAGCAGATGGCCGGTCGCTGGAAGATCAAACACGACGATATGAAGCGGCTGGCCGGTGACTGCCAGATCGTTGTTCGGCGGATTCTGGCCGGCGGTGGCCGGGTCCGATACACGTGGATCCCGCGCGAGCAGAACAAGGCCGCCGACGCCCTGTCCAACCATGCGATGGACGGCAAGAGCATCGACCGGGAGCCCGGCACCGACCGCCCCGACCCGGCCCCAGATCCACGTCGGGTCGTCGCCCGGATGGACTGCGGGACCTCGGCGAGCCTCGTCGGGGAGGCCCGGATCATCCTCATCCGCCACGGCGTCACCGACTTCACCGTCTCGGGCCGCCTCGACGGCCGCGGTGGCGCCGATCCGGCACTCAACGCCGAAGGATTGCGCCAAGCCGACGCCGTCGCCCGGATCATCCCCGACCTCGTTGGGGATCAACCCGCCCGGGTGATCACCTCGTCGCTGCAGCGGACGCGGATGACCGGGGCTGCCGTCGCCTCGACCTTGCGCGTGACCCCCGAACTGCAGCCCGACTGGGACGAACGATCGTTCGGTGAATGGGATGGCCTGACCCTGGCCCAGATCCACGAGCGGCACCCCGCCAAGCTGGCCCTGATGCGGGCGGATGCGGCATACCCGCCGCCGGGAGGGGAGTCCCGTGCAGCGGTGGCCGAGCGGGTGACCCGCGCGTTCGAGGCCATCGCCACCAGCCCGGGAACGGTTGTCGTGGTGACCAGCCGGGTCCCCATCCTCGTCGTCCTGAGTCAGAGCCTGCAGATCCCCGCCGAGCGGTTCTGGGCGCTGCAGACCGAACCGGCGTCGGTGAGCATCGTCTGCCGGTGGCCGGACGGCAATGTGTCCGTGCCGTTGGTCAACGGAACCGATCACCTGCGCTGACGTCGAGCAACCACGGCTGACCCGATCGGGCAGGCGCGTTCAGGCCTACCTCGAAGCCCGTCGCGGTCAACTGCGCGGCCAGGTCGGCCGGATGCCGTGGGTCCTGGGCGATCTCACACACGGCCCGGGCCACCAGCCCCCGGGTGTGCTTGGCCTGGTGGCTGACCCCCGGCACCCGGACGTGCACCCAACGCTGCGCGAGCGGGCCGGCGGGTGTCCAGGCGGCGGCATACGAAGCGGATCGGCAGTCCAGCACCAGCCCACGGCCCACCTCGTCCGGCAGGACGTCACCCAACGGGCCCCGCCACCCAGCTGCCAGCCGCCCCACGCCCGGCAGGTTCACGCCCATGGACAGCCGGTATGCCGGGATTCGGTCACCGATGCGCACGGCGCCGAACAGCGCCGACACGATGATCAGCCGACGAGCCGCTCTGCGCCGGGCGCCCGCGTCGAACGAGCCGAGGTCCAGTGCGTCGTAGAGCACCCCGGTGTAGATCGCGCCCGCCGGAGCCGTCGGGGCGCTGACCAGCCGGGTGTTGCGGTCGACCTGCGCGGCCAGCCCGGCGGAGACTCCGAGGATCGTCGCCGCATCGGGGCGGCCGCTGACCTCGGTCAGGGCCGCAAGCACCGTATGCCGGGTGGTCGCCAACGCGGGGAAAGGCAGCGTGTTCAGGTCCAACGGCCGGCCGCGGCTGGGTTCGTGCTTGGTCTCCGAGGGGGGTAGCAGGACGATCACCGGGCCAGCCTAGGTTCAGGGCCAACTAGATTGGGCCGGTGACCGTTGCCACGAGAGTGATCGCCTGCCTCGATGTCGACGCCGGACGGGTCGTCAAGGGCGTGCATTTCGCCAACCTCCGCGATGCCGGGGACCCGGTGGAGCTGGCCCGCAGCTATGACGCGCAGGGGATCGACGAGCTGACCTTCCTCGACGTGACGGCCAGCAGTGGTGATCGCTCGACGACCTATGACGTCGTGCGCCGGACCGCGGAGCAGGTCTTCATCCCGCTCACCGTCGGCGGGGGAGTGCGCACTGTTGACGACGTCGATCGACTGCTACGCGAGGGTGCCGACAAGGTCGGGGTCAACACCGCGGCGCTGGCCCGTCCTGAGCTGATCGCGCAGATCGCCGACCGGTTCGGCTCTCAGGTTCTCGTCCTGTCGGCCGATGTCCGCCGACGCCGCACCGCTGACGGCTCCTTGGCGGGCGGTTTCGTCATGACGACCCACGGTGGCCGGGTCCCGGTCGACCAGGACGCCATTGCGTGGTGCGCTCGCGCCGCCGAGTTGGGGGCCGGCGAGATCCTGCTCAACTCGATGGATGCCGACGGCACCGAGGACGGGTTCGACCTCGAGCTCATCGCGGCGGTGCGAGCCGAGGTGAGCATCCCGGTCATCGCGTCCGGTGGGGCGGGGAAGCCCGAACACTTCGCTCCCGCGGTCCGGGCCGGCGCCGACGCGGTCCTGGCCGCGAGCGTCTTCCACTTCGGGGTCCTCACGGTGTCCGACGTCAAGGCCGCTCTGCGCGCCGACGGGATCGAGGTCCGATGAGCTCCGAACCCGACCGGGAGCCGACCCTCTGGGAGCAGAAGCTCGCGGTCGAGCCGGGCCATTCGGCCTGGTATGTCAAGCGATTCCGGCGTCTGGCCGCCGACGGCGTCGACATCGTCGGCGAAGCACGCACCGTTGATGCGATGCTCGACCGCCGGTCCCGAGTGCTCGACGCTGGCTGCGGCCCGGGCCGCGTCGGCGGCCACCTGCACACGCTCGGTCACACGGTGGTCGGAGTCGACATTGACCCGGTGCTCATCGAAGCGGCCGAGCACGACCACCCCGGCCCCACCTGGCTGGTCGGCGACCTGTCGACGCTGGATCTGGGGGAGCGCGGCATACCGGAGCCGTTCGACGCCATCGTGTGCGCGGGAAACGTCCTGCCGTTTGCGGCGCCTTCCTCCCGCGGCAAGATCCTGCGCCGGTTCTGGGAGCACCTGGCCCCCGGGGGGCGGGCGATTATCGGGTTCGGCACCGACCGGGGGTATGCCGTGGACACCTTCCGTGACCATGCCGAGTCGGCGGGCTTCCACGAAGACCTCCTGCTGTCCACCTGGGACCTGCGCCCGTATGCCGCGGACTCCGATTTCATCGTTGCGATCCTGCGCCGCGGTGCGGGAGCGCCCTCGGCCTGAGGGGTGCACCAGTGGGGGAGAATGGGCCCATGTCCGTTGCTCTCGGTATGCCGTCCGTGCCCTCGCAACCTGTCATCGCCCCGCGTCGGCCCTCGCGCAGGATCCAGGTCGGGAAGGTCGCGGTCGGGGGTGACGCGCCGATCTCGGTGCAGTCGATGTGCACGACTCTCACGGCCGACGTCAACGCCACCCTGCAGCAGATCGCCGAGCTCACGGCAGCCGGGTGCGACATCGTCCGGGTCGCCTGCCCGAGCCAGGACGACGCCGATGCGCTGGCCGATCTCGCCCGCAAGAGCCAGATCCCGGTCATTGCCGACATCCACTTCCAACCCAAGTATGTGTACGCCGCAATCGACGCCGGATGCGCGGCCGTGCGGGTCAACCCCGGCAACATCCGTCAGTTCGACGACCAGGTCGGCGAGATCGCCCGGCGCGCCAAGGCGGCGGGTGTGTCGATCCGGATCGGCGTCAACGCCGGGAGCCTGGACAAACGGCTGTTGGAGAAATACGGCAAGGCCACGCCGGAGGCGCTCGTCGAGTCGGCGGTGTGGGAGGCGAGCCTGTTCGAGGAGCACGACTTCCACGACTTCAAGATCTCGGTCAAGCACAATGACCCGGTCATCATGGTCAAGGCGTACGAGCTTCTCGCCGAGCGCGGTGACTGGCCGTTGCACCTCGGGGTGACCGAAGCCGGCCCGGCGTTCCAGGGAACGATCAAGTCGGCCGTGGCTTTCGGGGCGCTGCTCTCGCGCGGGATCGGTGACACGATCCGGGTGTCGCTGTCGGCGCCTCCCGTGGAGGAGGTCAAGGTCGGCAACCAAATCCTGCAATCGTTGGGGCTTAAACCGCGCAAGCTCGAGATCGTGTCGTGCCCGTCGTGCGGGCGGGCGCAAGTCGACGTCTACACGCTGGCCGACCAGGTGACTGCTGGCCTCGAAGGGCTCACCGTGCCGTTGCGGGTGGCCGTCATGGGCTGTGTCGTCAACGGGCCGGGTGAGGCGCGCGAGGCAGACCTCGGTGTTGCGTCTGGCAACGGCAAGGGCCAGATCTTCGTCAGGGGACAGGTCATCAAGACCGTGCCCGAGAGCCAGATCGTCGAGACCCTCATCGAGGAAGCCATGCGCCTGGCCGAGGAGATGGGCGAGCCGGTCGACGGCGACGAGGCAGGCGCGCCGACGGTCACTGTCGGCTGACGGCCGCCCCGCACCGAGCTCGATTCGAGGTAATCCGGCATCGCCGGGTGACGGCGGATGGCCTCGACCGGGCGAATATAGGCTGGGACGTGGCACTCTGTATGCCGTGCTGCGCACCCACACCTCAGCGCGGGCTCTAGTGCCTGCGGACCGCGATGAGGCGTTGACGTTGTGTGCCCGCGACCCTGCCGCTAACTGCTTCGTCGCCGGGCGGATCGAGGAAGGTGCCCTGCACTCGATGCCCGGCGCGCTGATTGGCGTGCCTGGCGAGGATGGCTCGCTGCGCGCACTGGCCTGGGCCTCGGCGAACCTCGTTCCGGTCGAATGCGACCGCGGTGCCGTCGAAGCTATCGCCCACAAGGTGCGGCGCTGGCGTCGACAGTGCGCATCGATCTTCGGACCGATCGACCAGGTCGCCGGCCTCTGGGATCGCCTCGGCCCTACGTGGGGGCCCGCCCGGACGATTCGCCGCGAGCAGCTGCTCATGTCGACGGCCGTCGATCCGGGCGACTGGGGGCTCACGATCGACGAACGCGTGCGCCCGGCACGGGTCGACGAGGTGGATCTCGTGCTGCCTGCTTCAGCGGCAATGTTCACCGAGGAGATCGGCTACCCGCCGTTCATCGGTTCCTCGACGAACTACCGGTCGGTGGTGGCGGGATTGGTTCGCCTGGGTCGGACCTTCGTCTGGGTCGAGGGAGGTCGCGTGTTGTTTAAGGCCGACATCGGATCCGTGGGAGTCGATGCGGCACAAATCCAGGGCGTGTGGCTGGCACCGCATCTGCGGGGTCGGGGCCTGGCCACCCCGCTCATGGCAGCCGTCACGTCGGCGGTCCTGCAGGGCATCGCCTCCGAGGCGACGCTCTATGTCAACGACTTCAACACTGCTGCGATTGCCACCTATGAGGCGATCGGCTTCCGTCGCGTCGGCACCTTCGCCACCATCCTTCTCTGAGGCTCGCGTCAGAGATCCACAAGGTTGTCGCCCGACCCCAGGAGGAACCGGAGAGCCCCGGGAAGCCGTGCCGCCCAGGCTGTTTCGTGGTGTCGACCGTCGGGGTCGACGACGAACCTCAGATCAACCCCGGGCTGGCGAGCCACCAGGTCCGCGGCCCGCCGGGCATCGAATTCATACCGGCTCGGTAACCCTCGCACCTCCGGCGACTCCTGCCCGCCGATGTCGAGATAGATCCGCCCGGCCGGTAGATCCGACGTCAGCACCTGGACGCTGTCCGCTCCCAGCACCCAGAAGGCCGGCGAGAACACCCCGGCCGCCCCGAACACCTCCGGTCGCTGCCGGTAGGCGAGCAGACTGATGATCCCACCCAGGGACGACCCGCCGACCGTCGTGTGGTCACGCGAGGTCAACGTGCGGAACGACGCGTCGACCAGCGGCTTGACGACATCGCACACCCAGTCCACGTATGCCGCCCCCTGACCCGGCACCCGACCGCGCTCGCCGGCCGCTTCCACCCCGATCGCCCGCGCGAGGTCCGGATCAATGTCGCACCACGGCGTGTACTCCAGCACCCGGTCAGCCCCGGCGTTCGGGATGCCGACGACGATGGCATCCAGCCCCTCGTCATGCAGGGCAGTCATCGTCTCGTCGACCGCCCACTCGCCCGGCTCGATGTGCATCGCGGGATCGTCGGTCTCGGCCTTGAGGAACCGGTCGAACAGCGCGTGCCCGTCCTGCAGATAGACGACGGGATAGCGCCGCTCGCCGTCCGTCGCATACCCCGGCGGGAGCCAGGCATACAGCTCCCGGGTGCGCCCCGGCACCGGGCCGGGGACGGCGGCATACACCCGCAGATCCCCCAACACGGTGTTGGGGGAGCGGTCGTAGGGACGCCAGGCGGTGATCACCCCGCAAAGGTAGCCTGCCAGCATGCGTCCCCCCGCCCCCGTCAGCCGGTATGCCGCCCGCCTCGGCGCCTTCGCCGCTGCGGCGCTCGTGCTGGTCGCCGGGTGCACGGTCGGCACCGGTGCGACGACCCGGACGGAGCTCGAACGGGACACGGTCGTCAACCTGTTCCAGTGGAACTGGAGGTCCGTCGCCGCCGAGTGTCCGCGGCTGGCCAAGGTCGGCTATGCCGGTGTGCAGATTTCCCCCGCGCAGGAGCATGCCCAGGTGGTCAACAACCCGTGGTGGGTGGACTATCAGCCGGTCAGCTATCAGATCGCCACTCGCCGCGGGGACCGGGCGGCGTTCGCCGCGATGGTCCAGTCCTGTCACGCGGTGGGGGTCAAGATCTACGCGGACGCAGTGATCAACCACATGGCTGGGGGCGACTCAGGCGTCGGCTGGGCGGGGTCGGCGTGGACGCACTATGACTACCCCGGCATCTATCAGACCCAGGACTTCCACCACTGCGGGATCGCACCCAACGACGACATCGCCGACTACCTGAACCGCGCCCAGGTGCAGACCTGCGAGCTGGTCAACCTCGCCGACCTGGACACCGGCTCGGACTACGTGCGGGGGAGGATCGCGGCATACCTCAACGACCTCATCTCGCTGGGAGTGGACGGCTTCCGCGTCGACGCGGTGAAGCACATGTCCGCCGACGACGTGGCCGCGATCATGGGGCGGCTCAGCAAGCCCGTCGAGCGCTACTACGAGGTGATCGACAAGGGCGGTGAGCCGATCTCGATGACCGAATACACGGGGTCGGGCAAGGTGCTCGTCTTCAGCTATGCCGATGAGGTGGGGTCGGCGTTCCAGTGGGGCAAGATCGCCTCGCTGCGCGATCTTGCTGGGGGAGTGGACGGCACGGGCGCGCGGGTGTTTCTCGACAACCACGACACCCAGCGGCACGGCGGTGCCCAGGTCCTCACCTTCAAGCAGCCGCGGCTCTATGCGCTGGCCAACGTCTTCATGCTCGCCTGGCCCTACGGCGAGCCGACGGTGATGTCGTCCTACTCGTTCACCGACCCCGATGCCGGGCCGGCCTCGACCGACCAGAGCGGGACGACCAAGGACACCGTCTGCGGCTCGGACGGATGGGAATGCGAGCATCGGTGGCAGTCGACCGAGGGCATGGTCGGCTTCCACAACGTCGTCAAGGGCTCCGGCGTGGAGCTGTGGTGGGAGGACAGCAGCGGCAATTCGGTCGCCTTCGCACGGGGCGACCGCGGCTATGTGGTGATCAACAACGCGACGTCACCGCTCGCGGGTCGCTCCTTCCAATCCCGTATGCCGCCCGGCACCTACTGCGACGTCGTCCACGGCGCGTTGGTGGACGGCAAGTGCACCGGGCCGAGCGTCACCGTGAAGGCGGACGGCTGGTTCACCGCCGATGTCGCCAACCTCGACGCCCTCGTGATCCACGTCGGCGCGAAGCTGTGACATGGCGCGTGCATCCCGTTATGGGATTCACTTTGGTATGGTTGTGGGATGAGCACCCAGATCGCTTTACGGCTCCCCGATGATCTGGTCGCGTTCCTGGACGCGTCGGTGAAGTCCGGGGTGGCGCCCAGCCGGGCTGCCCTGGTGGCCCGCGCGGTGGAACGAGAGATGCGCCGCCAGCGCGCCGAGGGCGATGTGGCCATCCTTCGGTCGGCGGGAGCCGCTGACGACTTGGACGATCTGGTCACCTGGAGTGCCACCCGCGCGGTTGCCGAGGGCTGACGGGTGCGCGAGATCTGCCTGGCGCACCTGGACAAGGCGCGGCCGGTCCTGGTGCTGACGCGCCCCCTTGCTCGGCCGGCCATGACCAAGGTGACCGTTGCCCCCATCACGGCGACGATCAAAGGCTTGTCCGGCGAGGTCCCGCTCGGGCCGGAGAACGGCCTCGATCACCCGAGCGTCGCGTCCATCGACAACATCGTGACGATTCCCACTGCTCTGCTCGGCCAGACGGTCGGATTCCTCACCGACGATCAAGAGGCGCTGCTCGCGCGGGCCATCGTGTTGGCCTTCGACCTCGACATCCCCCTGCGAGGCTGACCCACCGCCGGCAACCGCCCATCGGTCAGCCCGACGGGGCCCGGGCCGGAAACGGCGGTGAGCGGGCGGCATACGGGCCGATATCCTTCCCAGGCACCCCCCTGAAGGAGACCGCCCGTGACCGTCCTGCGCATGTCCAGCCTGTTCCTCCGAACGCTTCGGGAGGACCCGGCCGACGCCGAGGTGCCCAGCCACCGGCTGCTGGTGCGCGCGGGCTACATCCGCCGGGTGAGCCCGGGCATCTACACCTGGCTGCCCCTCGGCCTGCGCGTGCTGCGTCACGTCGAGCGGATCGTCCGCGAGGAGATGGACCAGATCAGCCAGGAACTGCTGTTTCCCGCGCTGCTGCCCCGCGAGCCGTACGACGCGACCGGCCGCTGGGTCGAGTACGGCGACAACATCTTCCGGCTCAAGGACCGCAAGGACGGCGACTACCTGCTCGGGCCGACCCACGAGGAGCTGTTCACGCTCGCGGTCAAGGACCTGTTCAGCTCCTACAAGGACCTGCCGATCAGCCTCTACCAGATCCAGACGAAGTACCGCGACGAGGCCCGCCCGCGCGCCGGCCTGCTGCGCGGGCGCGAGTTCGTCATGAAGGACTCCTACTCCTTCGACGTCGACGAGGCAGGCTTGGCCAAGTCCTACGACGCCCACCGTGACGCCTACATCAAGATCTTCGACCGGCTCGGCTTCCACTACGTCATCGTCCAGGCGATGGCCGGCGCCATGGGCGGGTCCAAGAGCGAGGAGTTTCTCGCCACCGCGGAGAACGGCGAGGACACCTACGTCCGGTGCGAGCTCTGCGGGTATGCCGCGAACGTCGAGGCCGTCCGCGTCCCCGCGCCGGTTCCCGTGTCCGCGGACGTGCTCGCCGGTATGCCGCCCGCCCAGGTCGTTGATACGCCCGGCACGCCGACCATCGAGAGCCTCGTCGACTTCCTCAACTCGGCGCACCCGCGAGCGGACCGTCCGTGGGCTGCCGGTGACACGCTCAAGAACGTCGTCCTCATGCTGTCCTACCCCGACGGCCGACGCGAGCCGCTCGTCGTGGGGGTCCCCGGCGACCGGGAGGTCGACGAGAAGCGCTTGGCCGCCCAGGTTGAGCCTGCGGTCGCCGTGCCGTTCACGGACAGTGAGTTCGCGGCATACCCGGGGTTGGTGCGGGGCTACATCGGGCCCGAGGCGCTGGGCGCTGACCCGGAGCGGCCGTCCGCGACCGGGATCCGCTACCTCACCGACCCACGCGTGTCGGGGGGCACCCCGTGGGTGACCGGAGCCAACGTCAACGGCCAGCACGTCCTGGGTCTGGTCGCCGGGCGCGACTTCCGCTCCGACGGGACGATCGAGGCCGCCGAGGTCAAGGTCGGCGACCCGTGCCCGTCGTGTGCTCAGGGCGAGGGCCTGCAGGCGGCGCGCGGCATCGAGATGGGCCACATCTTCCAGCTCGGCACGAAGTACGCCCAGGCGCTGGACCTCAAGGTGCTCGACGAGTCGGGCCAGCTCGTCACCGTCGTCATGGGCTCCTACGGCATCGGCGTCTCGCGCGCCGTCGCCTGTGTCGCCGAGGGCAACCACGACGAGTTCGGGCTGTGCTGGCCGCGCGAGATCTCGCCCGCCGACGTCCACGTCGTGGCGACCGGCAAGGACGAGGACGTGTTCCTCGCGGCCGAGACGCTTGCGCGGGAGTTGGCGGCCGCGGGGCTGGACGTCATCTATGACGACCGGCGTGGCGTGTCACCCGGTGTCAAGTTCAAGGACTCCGAGCTCATCGGCGTCCCGACGATCGTCGTCGTCGGGCGCGGTCTGGCTGACGGCAAGGTCGAGATCAAGGACCGCCGGTCTGGGGAGCGACGCGAGATCCCGGTCGGCGAGGCCGCTGCCGAGGTATGCCGCGAGGTCCGCGGCTGAGGCCGCGCACGGCATACGGTGGGAGCGCGGTGACCACGGGCGGACCGGATGTCCTCGTCCTCGGCGGGGTCGGGGTCGACACGATCATTCGAGTGCCAGCTTTGCCCGTCCCGCTCGCTGACACGGTGCACGTCCCGCAAATGCTCCGGTATGCCGGTCACTCCGGCAGCGGGTGGGCGCTCGGACTGCACGCGCTCGGGGTGCGCACCCACCTACTCGATCTCGTGGGTGACGATCTTGAGGCGACCGTCGTCCGGGAGCGATGTGCGGCTGCGGAGTTGCCGTTCAGCGGTGTTGTCGTCGCCGAAGGGACCAAGCGCAGCGTCAACCTCGTCGCAGACGACGGCTCGCGGATGTCGTTCCACGACGGGCGCGCTCAGCGGTTGCACGACACCGACGAGGGCTGTCACCGGTCGCTGCTGGCCGCCGCTCGCCACGTCCACGTGACGATCAACGACTGGACCCGGCTGGCGATGCGCGAGGCGGTGGCTGCCGGACGTTCGGTCTCGACGGACCTCAACGACTGGGACGGGGTCAACAGTCACCACGAGGAATTCGCGTATGCCGCCGATCTCGTCTTCCTCTCGGCCGTCGGAGTCGGTGGCCGCCTCGATGACGTCGTGCGCCGGATCTTCAAGGGAGGGCGCGCGCGCGTGGTGGTGGCGACCGCGGGTGCCTCGGGTGCCTTTGTGCATGATCGGGACGGCATACCGGTGGCGGTGCCGGCCGTCGGCATCCCGGGTCGGCCCGTCGTCGACAGCAACGGAGCCGGGGACGCCTTCGGGGCGGCGTTCCTTGCGGCGTGGCTGCAGGGTTGCGACCATGTGCAAGCCGCCCGATGGGGTGTGGTAGCGGGTGCCTGGGCATGTGGGACGTCCGGCACAAACGCCGACCCGATCGACTTGCCGACCTTGAGGAGCCTGCTGTGACCGACCCCCGGGTGGCCAGGTCGGATGCATCGTCAGCGCGGACACCTGGCGTCCAGGCCGTCATCTTCGACTGGGGCGGCACGATCACGCCGTGGCACACCGTCGACCTGCGTGAGCAGTGGCAGGTGTTCGCTCGCGGAATGGGCGCCATCGCGTGCTCGCTCAACGACACGGCCTCCGCCGTGCTCACAGCGGAAGACGAGGCTTGGCGGCGCGGCCGAACAGAGGGGACGAGCGCGCGCCTGGACGACATCCTGCGGACGGCGGGACTCGACCCGGCGCACCCAGCGACGCAGGCCGGGCTCGCGGCATACCGGGACTTCTGGGAGCCGCACACGTTCACCCATCCGAACATTCCGGAGATCTGGGAATGGCTGCGGGATAACGGGATCCGTGTCGGCGTGCTGTCTAACACGATCTGGTCCCGGGACTACCACCGGGACATCTTCGAGCGTGACGGCGTCCTGCACCTCGTCGACGGCGACGTCTACTCGAGCGAGACCCCGTGGGTGAAGCCGCGGCCCGAGATCTTCCTTGCCGCGGCAGCAGCAGTCGATGCCGACCCCACCGCGTGCGTCTACGTCGGCGATCGCTCGTACGAGGACGTCCACGGGCCGCAGTCGGTCGGGATGCGCGCGGTCTGGATCCCGCACTCTGACATCCCGGCTGACCAGCAGGTCTCGCACGAAGCGACGCCGGACGCGGTGGCGCACGAGGTGACCGATGTGGTCGACATCGTTTCAGCCTGGGCCTTCGGCGGGGTCGGGGATGCCTGACAGCCCGACGGTCTTCGCCTTGCTCGTGGCCGCGGGGTTCCTTGCGGGTTGGGTCGATGCGGTGGTCGGCGGGGGTGGTCTGATCCAGTTGCCGGCGCTGGTGTTGGGGCTGCCAGTAGCGTCACCGGCGCAACTGCTCGCGACCAACAAGGTAGCCTCGATCTGCGGGACGTCGGTCAGCGCGGCGACCTACTACCGCCGGATCCGTCCCGACCTGCGGACGGCGCTACCGATGGCCGGCGCCGCCTATCTCGGTGCCGTCGGGGGCGCGTTCGTCGGGCTGCACATCCCCAAGACCGCGTTCAACCCGGTCATCCTCGTTTTGCTCGTCGTCGTCGGTGCGTACACGCTCGTGCGGCCAGACCTCGGGAGGGTCACCGCGCTGCGGCACTCGGGCAGACGGCATACCTCGTATGCCGTTCTGGTGGGCTTCGGCATTGGGGTTTACGACGGGGCGCTGGGGCCGGGGACGGGGTCGTTCCTGGTGTTCGCGCTGGTGGGATGGCTCGGTTATGCCTTCCTTCAGGCGAGCGCGAAGGCGAAGATCACCAATTTCGCGACCAACCTTGGGGCGTTGACCGTCTTCGTGCCGCAGGGGCAGGTGCTGTGGGTGACCGGTCTGGCCATGGGCGCGGCGAACCTCGTCGGCGGCTATCTTGGCGCTCGGACCGCGGTGCGGCTGGGCAGCGGGTTCGTCCGGGCGGTGTTCGTCGTCGTCGTCGCGGCGTTCATGGTGCGGATCGGAGGAGGCGTGCTCGGGGTGTGGGTGTAGCCCCGTGGGACTTAGCGGACCGCGGCGGGACCTTTCTGAGGGGGCGGATGGCAACTGCGCCGCTCCTCATGCCGGGGACCGAGGGGACTCACAGGAAACCCCTAGCTTCGCGGGAGAATCTGCTCCCATGTCTGCAACGACCATCACCCCCGCGCAACAGGCCGCCGGGGCCGGGCTACCTGCAGCGCGCCGACCCGCGGGGGTCCCCCGTACCCCGCAGTGGTGGCGGGACGTGGCTGGTGCGTTTGCCTGGCTGACCATGCTGTTCGTCGTGGCGCTCTGGGTGAGGGGTGGAGGGCTGCAGGAGCTTCGCTCACTCGCCGGTGGCCTCACTACCCTCGGACGGCTGACCGGCATGGTGTCAGCGCAGTTGCTTCTCGTCCAGGTGCTTCTCATGGCCAGGATTCCAATGGTCGAGCGGTCCTACGGTCAGGACGAGCTCGTGCGGCGACACCGCCTCGTCGGGCTCTGGTCGTTCAACCTCATGTGGGCTCACCTCGTGCTGATCTGGCTCGGGTATGCCGCGGGCTCGGATCTGGGAATCTGGGGAACGATCGTCGACCTCGTCCTCAACTACCCGGGGATGCTGCTGGCGTTGGCCGGGATGGTCGCCCTCTGCATGGTCGTTGTGACGTCGTTCCGAGCTTCTCGGGCGGCGCTGCGGTATGAGTCGTGGCACCTGTTGCACCTCTACGCCTACCTCGGGGTCGGGCTGGCCCTGCCGCACCAGCTGTGGACTGGGCAGGACTTCGTCGGCAACTACGCGGCAACCGTCTTCTGGTGGAGCCTGTGGGGTGCGGCCATCGCCTGTTCGCTCATCTGGCGGGTCGGCCTGCCGATCTGGCGGACCTTACGCCATCGCCTGGTCGTCGAACGGGTCTACCCCGAAGGACCGGGCGTCACCTCGGTCGTCGTCACCGGCCGCGACCTGGACCGGCTACCGGTCGGAGCTGGGCAGTTCTTCCAATGGCGGTTCCTGGACAACCCCGGTGCCAGCCGGGCCCATCCGTATTCGTTGTCTGCGGCTCCCGACGGCCGGTCCCTGCGGATCACAGCCGCGCACTTCGGCGATGGTTCAGCGGCTCTGGCGCAGCTCAAGCCCGGCTCACGCGTGCTGATCGAGGGTCCCTACGGGCGTTTGCACGGCGGGGTCCGGCGGCGTCGGAAGGTGCTGCTCATCGCCTCGGGCATCGGCGTGACGCCCATGCGTGCGCTGCTTGAGGAGCTGCCCCAAGACCCTGGCGATATCACTCTCGTTTATCGGGCTCGGGAGACCACCGACCTGGTCTTCACCGACGAACTGCTCTCGATCGCCCGGGACCGCGGGGCCCGAATCTTCACGGTTCTCGGGCGGCGCACGGCCCGGCGGCCCAGTTGGCTGCCCGAGAACGCCGCCCATCTGTCCGACGTTGACGCGTTGCGTCACCTCGTCCCCGACCTGCCCGATCACGACGTCTACATCTGTGGCAATCCCCAATGGATGGGCCTCGTCGAGACGGCTGCACGTGCCGGAGGAGTCCCAGAGGCCAACATTCACGTCGAACGCTTCGTGTACTGACCGCCCGATCACCCTGACCGCCACCCGGAAGAGAAGCACTCATGCGCCGCATCGTCACCTGGGCCTTGAGCACGGTCACGACTCTCGTGCTGCTCATGAGCTACCACACGTCCACATCCAGCACGACGTCGACCGTCCAGGCGTCGGGAGCCACGGCTGGGGCAACCAACAAGGGAACGACCTCTGGATCGGCAGCATCGAACGGCCCTGGCGTCCCGTCCGTCCCAAGGGCAGGAACAACGGGGGGTTCGTCGGGCTCAGGTTCGTCGGGCTCAGGTTCGTCGGGCGGGTCGGCGGCTAGCGGCGCAACGGGAACGACCTTTGCTGGGACCGCGGTGCCGACGCGCTTCGGCAACGTCCAGGTGCAAATCACCGTCGTTGACAAGAAGATCACCGCCGCCACCGTCCTGCAGATCCCCAACCGGGAGCGAAAGGACGTCCAGATCAACAACCGAGCTGTCCCGATCCTCAACGCCGAGGCCGTTCAAGCCCAGAGCGCCGACATCGACATGGTCTCGGGTGCCACGGTCACATCGGTCGCCTACATCCAGTCGCTGCAGGCCGCGATCGACAAAGCGCACCTGTGAGCCGACGCGCCTGGGTCGAGCAGCATATGGGCATGCCGATGAGTATCCATATGCGCGGTCCGGACCTGACCAGCGCGGCCGTCGAGAACGCGGTGCGAGCGGCATACCGGGTGCTCGCGCGGATGGACGAGATCTTCTCGACGTGGTCCCCCGACTCGCAGGTGAGTCGCGTGCGGCGCGGCGAGCTCGCGATCACCGACTGCGATCCGCTGGTGGCGCAAGCCGCCAGGATCGGCGAGCAGGCAGCCGAGGCCACGTGCGGCGCCTTTACCACGATGATGCCGGACGCGGACGGTATGCCGCGTTTCGACCCGACGGGGCTCGTCAAGGGTTGGGCGGTGGACCGTGCTGCCGACGAGTTGCGCGGGCTACCCGCGGTGTCGTGGTGCATCAACGCAGGCGGCGACGTCCTGGCTGGTCGACACCAGCACGTTCCTCCTTTGGGCGAGCAAGCGATGCCGTGGCGGATCGGCATCGAGAACCCACACGATCGCAGCCAGATCGCCAGGATCGTTCCGCTCACCAACGGGGCCGTTGCCACGTCCGGAACCGCGGCCCGCGGTGCGCATCTTTACGACCCGGCGACCGGCCACCCCGTGGGTCGCTCGGGCTCGACGTCCGTCATCGGCCCCGACCTGCTGTGGGCTGACATCTGGGCCACGGCCCTCTTCGTCGGTGGACCGGCGACCCGAACCGCATTCGATGGGCAGACCGCCTACCAGGCGGTCGACCTCTAGACGCATCCCGCTCGCACGGACCAGGGCGAGGAGCGGCCGGACACCCTACCGGTGTGGATGCGGGGAGGGAGGGTGAGGGGCTCACGGATCGATCCGCGCGAGCCTGCTGGCCAGGTCCGATGGGCTGGTCACCGGGCGTTCGCAGACGAAACCACGGCAAAGGTATGCCGCGGGCGCACCTTCCACGAGCGGCCGGTCGGCGAGCAGCGGCACCCCGGGTGTGTCGGGCTCACCGGCCACGAAGACCAGACCGGAGGAGGAGCTGGCCAGGACGGTGGCCCGTAATGCTCCTGCTGCCGCACCGGACCCCACGATGGCCACCTGGACCGGCCCAGCCAGCCGGGCCTCCACGGCGGCGAGGGTCCACCCGGCGAACCGTGGGTCGCGACCGGCGACCGACCCGGCGACGCCCAACGCCGCGTCGGCGAGGTCGAGGTGACGAGTCGATCCCGTGAGCGCGCCGTAGCCGAGCAAGGCCATCGCCAGCGACGATTGGCCCGATGGTTCGGCGTTGTCGGCTGCCGAATGGGGCCGGGCGGGGAGCAACCCTTCGGCGTGCGCATCGTCGTCGGTAGGAGTGTCGTAGAAGACGCCCGACCCGTCGCCGAACAGGACGACCGCGGTGTCCAGAAGCCGTCCGGCCTCGGTCAGCCAGCGGGCCGCGCCGGTCACCTGATGCAGCACGAGCAGCCCGTCGACGAGGTTGCCGTAGTCGTCGGCACACCCAGCGGCGGTGCCGACGACCCCGTCTCGGGAGGCGCGTCGCAGACGTCCGTCGACGACGTGGGTCGCCAGGATCAGCTCAGCCGCCGAAGCCGCGGCCGCGACGAGATCGGGTCGGTCCAGCAGCGCCCCGACGTCGGCGAGGGCGGCGATGGCCAGCCCATTCCAGGACGTGACGACCTTGTCGTCGCGCGCCGGTTGCGGCCGTAGCGCACGCGCCGCAAGCAGCCGCTCACGCACCTGCTCCCACCACAGCGGATCGTCCGGATCGTCCCGCAGCTGCAGCGTCGAACGACCGTGCTCGAACGTCCCGTCCGCCGTGACCGCCAGGAGCGCCGCTGCCCGGGCGCCGTCCTCGACGCCCAACACCGCGACTAGCTCGGCGGGAGACCAGGCATAGGTCAGTCCTTCGACACCCTCGGTGTCCGCATCGAGCGCGGATGCAAATCCACCTGCGGCAGTGCGTAGTTCGCAAACCACAAACTCGCAGGTCTCGACCGCGATCCGAGCCCCGAGGGGTGACCCGGTCGACCGCCACCAGTGCGCATAGACCCGGGCCAGCAGCGCCTGGTCGTAGAGCATCTTTTCGAAATGCGGCACCACCCATCCCGCGTCCACGGCATACCGGGCGAAGCCGCCCGCGAGTTGGTCGTAGATGCCGCCGCGGGCCATCCCTTCGCATGCGGCGTTGACCAGGGCAACCGCATCGGTTGACCCGGTCCGCGCGTGATGGCGAAGGAGGAACTCCAACACCATCGCGGCGGGGAACTTGGGCGCCCGCCCGAACCCGCCGTTGACCGGGTCGGCGGCCCGTCCCAGCCGGGTCACCGCATCGGCCACGGTATGCCGTGTGATCGGCTCGGCATCGGCCGGCGCCACCTGCGCGCGAACCGCCGCCATGATCTGGGTGCTGCTCATCCGGACCGCTTCACGGCGATCGGCCCAGGCCGTGGTGACCGCGTCAAGCAGTCCGAGGAACTGGGCCTTGGGCAGGTAGGTCCCGCACCAGAACGGCTCGCCCTCGGGCGTCAGCATCACGGTCATCGGCCACCCGCCCGAGCCCGTCAACGCCAGGGTGGCGGCCATGTAGACGGCGTCGACGTCGGGCCGCTCCTCCCGGTCCACCTTGACGGCGACGAACCCGGTGTTGAGCACTCCGGCAACCTCGTGGTCCTCAAACGACTCGTGCGCCATGACGTGACACCAATGGCACGCGGCATACCCGATGGACAACAGGACCGGGACGTCGCGGCACCGGGCGTCGGCGAACGCTTCCTCCGACCACTCCCACCAGTGCACCGGGTTGCCCGCATGCTGGCGCAGGTATGGGCTGAGCGCCGCGCCGAGTCGGTTGCTCACGTCAGCCGGTCTTCGGGAGGCGGCCGGTCTGGGGAAGCCGACCCGTCAGGCAGTAGGCGGCGCCGGATGGGTCCGACATGACTGTCCAGAAGTCGTGCTCCGCGACGGCGCGGGCCCCGAGGGTGCGGTGGTAAGCCGCTGCGGCAGCTCGGTCGGAACAAGCCAAGTCGAGGTGGACACGCGGTCCGCCGGGGGGCTGCTCGCCCAAGCGCTGCAGGAGGAACCGGATCGACGGGCGTCGCCCCGGCGCCAGGACGATGAACTCGCGCCGGAACGCGACCACCAGCTGCCAGCCGGTGAGGCCCGACCAAAAATCCGCCTCGTTCTCGAAGTCGTCTGGCCCGAGGTCGAGGGCGACCTGGTCGGCGATGATCCGCCCACCGGGGGTGTCGGCGACCGCCGGACGCACGCCCTCGCAGCGGACCGGCACCAGGCAGAACGGGAGACCGGCGGGGGAGCGCAACACCTGCAGGGTGTCCAGATCGGCCACAACGAGGGCGCCCAGTTCCAAGGCCCGGTCCCGGGCCGCCCCCAGGTCAGTGACCTCGAAGTCCGCGTGTCCTCCGTGGGAGGCATTGCCGACCCCTTGGAGCTTGAGGGTGGCATCGCCTTCGGAGGGCAGTAGGGTCGCGAACTCGTCGTGTTGGCCACGTCGCGCCGAGAGCGTGGTCCCGGTGGCGGCAGTCCAGAACGTCGCCATCGACTCGAACTGGTCCGCGGGCCGGTCGAGGAACGCGGTGACCCAGTGGACGGCATACCGGGCGGTCATGGCTGCATCGCCTTGATGATGGCTACCGCGAGGCCGACCCGATCGGTGGCGGCGGGATCGGCAGCCAGAGCCAGGGCGTTGTCCATCTCTCGGACGATAGCCCACGCCCGGGCCCGATCCTGGTCGATTTCGGCTGCCTCACAAGCGAGTTCCATCCGGCGCCGTAGCGACCAACGGATCTGCGAGCCGGTTCCGAGCTCGGTGGGGCGGTTCCACAGTATCGGGCCGATTTCGAAGCCCGAGTCACCGGCCATCGGCTTAGGGTCGATGGCCAGCCATGCCGGCCCGTCCGCGCGCGCCCCGGCCAGGACGTTGGCGTAGTGCAGGTCCGTGTGCAGCAGCCACTCCTGGGTCGGCCGCTCTCCGGCCAGATCTTCGGACAGCGACCGCGCTTGCTCGACAAACCGACGCGGCACCTGGTAGGACCCGGCGCGGAGCACCCCAGCGAACTTCCCCGCCTGCCGTGCGGCATATGCCGTCAGTCGGGGGACCGTGGGAGGTGACGGCACCTGCAACTGCCGCAGGAGGTGACCGACCGTTTCACAGGCTTCATCGACGGGTGTACCACGCAGGTCGCGGTCCGCGTCAAGCCGCTCGAGCAGTAGCGCCCACCGAGCCGGCTCCGCCCGGATCAGGCGCACCGCCCCGTGCCCGGCCCAGTGCCGTAGCGCGAGGTGTTCAGTGGCGGCTTCCAGGTGTGGCCAGGTCATCTTGAGCGCCGCCGGTCCGGCCTCGCCGACGACGGGCACGACGAGCGCACACAACCCGTGTCGGGGTGCGCCATCCGGGGTCAGACCCCACTCCGTACACAGGTCGGAGACGTCCCGGGGAAGTCGACGCAGCCAGGTGTCGCCGTCGACTGCCCCTCGCAGCCCGTGTCCTACCAGTAGAGAGTCGGCTGGCCGGCCGACCATCGCTTCGACGAGCCCGCACGGCAGCGGGATCTCGCTGGCCCCCCGAACCGCGTCAGGAGTGATCATCCGAGAGCCAGGCCGGGAAACGCGGGCCACGGCACGCCGTGAGCCGTCGCCAGGACGACCGCCTCGGCCTCCAGCCGCACGACCTCGACGAGTGCGGTCGAGCCCAGCGGAATGCCGTCCAGCCCGTCCAAGCCCCGGTCGACCAGATTTCCGAGCGCAGCCGTGACCAGCCGCCTGCCCTGGGCCGGATCGGTGGCGGGAAACGGAAGCCGATAGCCGAGCGGCGGGGCAGGGACCGGGGTGAGCGTCGAGGCAAGGTAGCTCTCTCGCCGGCCCAATGCCTTCAACGTCTCCAGGTGGCCGGCCCGCTCGGGTGCGGACAGGTGGGCTGTGGCGACTTGCACGGCATACGCGCACGCCCTGGTGACCGACAGCAGACCGTTGGCTACGGCAGGCGGGAGTGGGTCGCGGTGAGGCCAGGTCAGCATCTCTCCGGCGGCGTCGTGCGCGGCGACGGAGGCGCCTAAGGAGCGGTGCTCCGTGAAGGAGCCGACGGCAGCGATTGACTCACGGGCCTTAGCCCCAACCGCCGCGGCCAGTGCGGATGCCGAGACGGTCGCGAGGGTCGCGGGGATCGGCGCCGAGGCCGTCGGCGTCTCCGGGCCACGGATGATCCGCTCGGGGACCGCGCCGGCGTCCAGGATTGCTCGCAGCACCTGGGCCTGGCGGGTATGCCGCTCGGTCACCTCGCTCGCCCCGACTACCCCGCGTGCACGAGCGGCGAGGTCGGCCAGGGCAGTCGCCCGCCGGTATGCCGCGATGAGGGGGCCCTCGTCGGGGATGGGCGTCCGGCTGAGGAAGGGGATCTCGGGCGCGTCGTCCTCCAGCCGGATCCCGCATCCACTCACGCCGGCTGCGAGGGCTGCAGCCAGACCGGTCCACGCACCGGCGCGCAGCAGCGTGCGGCGGGGCGGCATACCGATCGCAGCGCTGCCCGGACCGTCAGGTGAAGGAGGCCGCGGCACGGCCCTGATCATGACATGCGCGACGGCCCGCAGCGCGCGAGCGCGGGCATGGGACCGGCGACGTGGTTACAGTGGTGTCATCCGACGGCTGGCCGTCGGGGGTGCCGCGCACATCGGCAACAGCAGCGGGAATCGACAAGAGCAGGAGGTGAGCGGCATGCAGGCTGGGCACATCCGCTCGCTCGTCGAGGGGCCGTTGGCGCTCGCGGGCCTGGTCGTCGAGGACGTCAGCGTGACGGCTGCGGGACGTCGCTCGGTCGTACGGATTGCCGTTGATCGTTCCCTCGACAGCCTGGACCCCCAGGACGCGACGTCCACGGTGGCTCCCTTGTCGCTGGATGACGTGGCTGACGCCACCCGCATCGTTGACGCGGCGCTGGACGCCGCCGAGAGCCTGGGCAACGCGCCCTATGTCTTGGAGGTCAGCTCACCTGGAGTAGACCGCCCCCTGACCGAACGTCGCCACCTGCGCCGCAACGTGGGGCGGTTGGTGCGCCTGCGGTTGCGGGACGGGAGTGAGCGGGCTGGACGCATCCTCTCGGTGGGCGATGCAGTGGTGACGATCGCCGCCGATCCGGTGACGGGGCCCGCCCCGGACCTCACCGGCGTTGCGCTGGACGAGCTTCGCGAGGGCCGCGTGGTCATCGAGTTCGGGCGGATCGACGACGTTGACCTGGACGAGGGCTTCGAGGAGGACTGATGGACATCGACCTGGCAGCGCTACGGGCGCTGGAACGGGAACGCGACCTCAGCCTCGAGGTGCTCATCCCTGCCATCGAGCAGGCGTTGCTCACCGCCTATCACCGCACCGACGGGTCGTTCAAGCTCGCCCGGGTCGAGTTGGACCGCAAGACCGGTCACGTCGTCGTCTGGGCCCGAGAGGAGGGACCACTCATCCCGGCCGAGGAGGAGGGCGAACGCCCGACCCGAGGCGAGCCGGGGCCCGAGTTCGACGACACACCACAGGGTTTCGGGCGGGTCGCGGCCGCGACCGCTCGGCAGGTCATCGTCCAGCGCCTGCGCGACCTGGAGGACGAGGCGATCCTCGGGGACTTCAAGGGCCGCGAGGGCGACATCGTCTCCGGGATCATCCAGCAGAGCTCGGACCCGAGGAACGTCCTGGTCGACTTCGGCACCGTCGAAGGCATGCTGCCGCAGGCCGAACAGGTGCCCGGTGAGGTCTATCGACACGGCGACCGGCTGCGCTGCTACGTCGTCAGCGTCAAGCGAGGCCCCAAGGGCCCGCAGATCGGGCTGTCGCGCACCCACCCCAACCTGGTCAAGTCGTTGTTCAAGCTCGAAGTGCCCGAGATCGCCGACGGCACGGTCGAGATCGCTGCGATGATCCGCGAAGCCGGCCACCGCACCAAGATCGCGGTGCGCTCCCGGGTGCCCGGGGTCAACGCCAAGGGCGCGTGTATCGGACCGATGGGGGCCCGGGTCCGAGCCGTCATGAACGAGTTGGGCGGCGAGAAGATCGACATCGTCGACTTCTCCGAGGACCCGCGGGAGTTCATTGCGGCAGCACTTTCTCCCGCGCGGGTGCAGTCGGTCGAGGTTGTCGACCCCGTGCTGCGCGCCGCTCGAGCCGTCGTCCCGGACTACCAACTCTCGTTGGCCATCGGCAAGGAAGGGCAGAACGCCCGCCTGGCCGCCAAGCTCACCGGTTGGCGGATCGACATCCGCTCGGACACGGCCGTCGCGGCCGACCCATTGCCTGCGCCAGGTGCCCAGCCGCCTCCTGAGATGACCCGGCCGGGGACGGGGGGAGCGCGGCATACGGGCTCCCGTCCCGGCTCGCGCGGACCCGGGGCCGGTCCCGCGGGCCCCCCGCGCCGGGGGTGACCGTCGCGGCACCCCGCCACGGGGTAGACTGATGGCGACCGACCGGACTGGACTCCGGGCGGCGCATTCTTCGTATGCCGCGGCGCGGGCCACACCCGTGCGGACCTGCGTGGGTTGTCGTCGCACGGATAGCTGGTCGGTTCTCGTGCGAGTGGTCGCAATCGAGGCATCCGGCCAAGCCCGGCTCATCCCCGATCTGCGGCATCGGCTCCCCGGGCGCGGCGCATGGCTGCATCCGGATGCCGCTTGTCTCGAGGCCGCCGTCCGGAAACGGGCCTTCGGCCGAGCCCTGCGCTTGCAGGTCCCGACCGACGTCTCCGCCGTCACGGCATACCTCCGAGAACTCGACTCACCGCACGAGCCGACGATGTCCGAAGCACCCAACAACAAGGCGGGTTAGACGCTGATGAGCACGCGATGAGCACTCAGCAATGAGCAAGCCCCAGCACTAACACGGTCTGCGCCCCTGTCGCGGCACAGACCTAAGACAGGAGAAACGTGGCAAAGGTCCGTGTGAGCGCGCTCGCCAAAGAGCTCGGCACCGACAGCAAGACCCTCATGGCGCATCTGAGCGCGCTGGGGGAATACGTCAAGTCCCCGTCCTCGACCATCGAGTCGCCGGTCGAGCGTAAGGTCCGGGAGACCTTCCCCAAGCCGGCCGCTCCCGCTGCCGAGGTTCCTGCCCCTGCGGCCCCCGCAGCGGCTTCGCCTGCTCCTGCGCCTGCCGCTCCCGCGGTGCCCGCTCCGGTTGCACCGGCGGCGTCACCGAAGGGGCCTGCCCCAGCGGCTCCGGCTCCCGCTGCGCCGGCCCCGGTCGCACCGGCGGCCCCGGCGGCTCCGGCGTCCACGTCACCATCCACGTCGTCACCGCCCACCGCAGCGCCTGCTACGCCGCCCGCTGCTCCAACGGCCCCTTCCTCAAGCGCCCCGCGTCCTGGTCCGGCCGCACCTTCGGCACCGGCCGCGTCGGTCAACCCGGCAGCACCGTCCGGCCCGGTCCCCGGTCCGCGACCGCCGGCTCCTCGTCCCGGGGCCCCGCGCCCGGGGAACAACCCGTTCGCCCCGAGTCAAGGAATGGGTCGGCCGCCGCGTGAGGGTGGGACAGCGCGCCCGGGCAACAACCCCTTCGCCCCCAACCAAGGTATGCCGCGGCCCCAGGGTCGTCCCGGGGCCGCCGGCCCCGGTGGTCCTCGCCCGGCGGCGGCCGGCCCGGGTGGCCC
>WBZS01000513.1_pt1 | contig 47420 bp, 50 predicted proteins | sample 5204201 | NCBI WGS metagenome assembly WBZS01 (sample SAMN12344357, study PRJNA552823) | activated sludge metagenome | biome: Activated sludge suspended growth; feature: Nitrification reactor; material: Wastewater; isolation source: activated sludge from nitrification reactor of wastewater...
CCAGATTCCGAACAGGAACACCACGACGCCAAAGGCCGAGATGTAGGACCCGTAGGAGGAGATGTGGTTGAAGCCGGCGAAGGCGTCCGGGTAGTCGATGTAGCGGCGCGGCATGCCGGCGAGGCCAAGGAAATGCTGCGGGAAGAACACCAGGTTGACGCCGATGAAGGTCAGCCAGAAGTGCGTGCGGGCAATCGTCGAATTGTACATGTAGCCCGACATTTTCGGGAACCAGTAGTACCAACCGGCGAAGATGCCGAAGGTCGCGCCGAGCGACATCGTGTAGTGGAAATGCGCGACGGTATAGTAGGTGTCGTGCATCGCACGATCGAGGCCGGCATTGGCGAGCTGAACGCCCGTCACGCCGCCGACGGTGAACAGGAAGATGAACCCGATCGCCCACAACATCGGCGTGCGCAGCGAAATCGAGCCGCCCCACATGGTGGCGATCCACGAGAAGATCTTCACGCCCGTCGGCACCGCGATGACCATCGTCGCGAAGACGAAATAGCGCTGCGCGTTGAGCGACAGGCCGGTCGTGTACATGTGGTGCGCCCACACGATGAAGCCGACCACGCCGATGGCGACCATCGCGTAGGCCATGCCGAGATAGCCGAAGATCGGCTTCCGGGAGAAGGTCGACACGATGTGACTGATGACGCCGAAGGCCGGCAGGATCAGGATGTAGACTTCCGGATGGCCGAAGAACCAGAACAGATGCTGGAACAGCATCGGGTCGCCGCCGCCCTCAGGTGCAAAGAAGGTCGTGCCGAAGTTGCGGTCGGTCAGCAACATGGTGATGCCGCCCGCCAGCACCGGCAGGGAGAGGAGCAGCAGGAAGGCGGTCACCAGCACCGACCAGGCAAACAGCGGCATCTTGTGCAGCGTCATGCCCGGGGCGCGCATGTTGAAGATGGTGGTGATGAAGTTGATGGCGCCAAGGATCGACGACGCGCCGGCGATGTGCAGCGCGAGGATCGCGAGATCCATCGCCGGACCCGGCTGGCCCGAGGTCGACAGCGGCGGATAGACGGTCCAGCCGCCACCGACGCCGTGCTGGCCGACAGGACCGGGCACGAACATCGAGAGCACCAGCAGCAGGATCGCCGGCGGCAGCAGCCAGAAGGAGATGTTGTTCATGCGCGGGAACGCCATGTCCGGCGCGCCGATCATGATCGGCACCATCCAGTTGGCGAAACCGCCGATCAGCGCCGGCATGATCATGAAGAACACCATGATCAGGCCGTGGGCGGTGACGAACACGTTGAACATGTGCTTGCCGGCGTCGAGGGCGGCCGCTTCCGGCGTGCCGTAGACCATGGCCGCCAGGCCCTGGAAGATCTGGATGCCGGGCTCGGCGAGTTCCATGCGCATGAATACCGACAGCAGCCCGCCGATGACGCCCGCCGTGATGGCGAAAATCAGATAGAGCGTTCCGATGTCCTTGTGGTTGGTCGAGAAGACCCACCGGCGGAAGCCACGCGGCTTGTGATCGTGATGTGCGTCGTGATGTTCGTGGGTTGCGGCGCCAGCCATGTGCCTGTCTCCCTGGAATGCGGTTCTTGAGCGGTCAGTTGCCGGCGACGGCGGCGGAATTGTCGATGGCAGCCATCAACGCCTTGTTGGCGGCACCCACGTCGGTCTTCGCGGCGGCAACCCAGGTGTTGTAGCGATCCTCCGAGACGACCCGGATGGCGATCGGCATGAACGCGTGGTCCTGGCCGCACAGTTCCGAGCACTGGCCGTAATAAAGGCCTTCCTTCGTGGCCTTGAACCAGCCCTCGTTGATGCGGCCCGGCATCGCGTCGACCTTGACGCCGAATGCCGGCATCGCGAAGGCGTGGATGACGTCGGAGGCGGTGATGAGCAGACGGACGGTCGTGTTGACCGGAACGACCACTTCATTGTCGACGGCGAGCAGGCGCGGATAGACCGCCTTGTCGGCCTTTCCGGCGGCGTCGCGCTCTTCTTCCTTGAGCATCGCCGAGTTGAAGGAGAGCGGCTGATCGAACTGGTACTCGTAGTCCCAGTTCCACTGGTTGCCGGTCGCCTTGATGGTGATCTTGGCGTCTTCCGGCGGCGTATACTGCGCCGTGAGCAACTGGAAGGAGGGAACCGCGATGAAGAGCAGGATGATGACCGGCCCTACAGTCCAGATCACCTCGATGAGCGTATTGTGGCTCGTGCGCGAGGGTACCGGATTGGCGCTGGCGCGGAAGCGCACGAGCGCCCACAGGAGCAGGCCGAGCACCAGGAAGGTAATCGGCACGATGAACCAGAGCGTATAGCGCTCGAACCAGCGGATCTGCTCCATGATGTCGGTCGCAGCCGGCTGCAGATCCGTCTGCCACGGCAGCGGTTGAGCGGCCATGGCCACGGTGGCGAAGAAGGCCGCCGAAACGCCGGCAAGAGCCGCCATGAATTTCCTGTGCACCGTTTTCCCTCCCCGGTCGCGGCAACGTGCCGCATATCGAATTTTCGTCTGCGGATCGGGAGTCCGCCAGCCCATTGTTCAAACCATACTCCGCCCACGCCGGCAATAAAGCCCCCGGAGTGTGTCCTGCGGCATTTTTGCGCGCGCGGCGGGGTCTCCTCTCGCACTCGCCTTGATCCAGGTCAACATGCGACAACGCGGCCAACCGCCAAAATTCGGACTGATTTCCGCCCGAAAGAACAGGCTGGGACGTCGTTGTGCGGCCCGGCTTTCAACCGGCGCGCACGCGCGTTAGATTGATCCGATTCGCGGCGGAGCTTGAATGCCCAAAATTTCCTGGAAAACGCTGCTCTTCACGGCATCGGTGCTGCTGGCTGGCGCCGCCGGCGCGGCGGCGGCACAGCAGCCCGCGGGCGCGGTGCGTTCGACGCATGGCGCATGGTCGATCATCTGCGACACGCCCGCCGGCGCGATGTCAGAACAATGCGCGCTGATGCAAAACGTCATCGCTGAGGACCGGCCCGACATCGGCCTGTCGGTAATCGTACTGCGCACGGCCGACAACAAGGCCGAGATTCTTCGCGTCATTGCCCCGCTCGGCGTGGTGCTGCCAAACGGGCTCGGCCTCTATGTCGATGACAAGGAGATCGGGCGGGCGCAGTTCATGCGCTGCCTGCAGGACGGGTGCCTGGCGGAAGTCATCCTGGAAAAGCCGCTGCTCGATACCCTCGAAAAGGGCAAGTCGGCAATCTTCTTCATCTTCCAGACGCCTGAGGAGGGGATTGCCTTCCCGGTGGACCTCAACGGCTTTGCCGAGGGCTTCTCCGCCCTGCCCTGACCCGCAGGCCGATCCAGATTCCGGCCCCGGCCGCGAGGCCGATGATGCTGCCGGCGATGGCGTAGTCGACGCCGAAGATCGCACCCGAAGCGATGCCCGCGACAATCCCGATCGGTATCCACATCACGTTCTTCATGTCACGGCCCCCCTTCGGCCGTGCGGTCAAGCGATTTCGCCGATTCGGCGTGCAAGCGGCAATTGGCCGACCTATATCGTGAAATACCCGCGAACCGGAGAACCGTCATGACCGAACGCCTGATCGACCAGTTCGACGTGGATGCGGACGCCGTCCGCGCCATCGTCGCCGATGCGATGAGCGGCGCCGACGACGGCGAACTTTTCGTCGAGCATCGCGAAGGCGAATCCCTGGTCTTCGACAACGGACGCCTGAAGACGGCGAACTTCAATACCGAGCGCGGTTTCGGATTGAGAGCCGTAGCGGGCGAGGCGACCGGCTATGCCCATTCGGGCGAACTCACCGCCGCGGCGCTGAAACGGGCGGCAGACGCAGTTTCAGCCGTCAGCGCCGGTCATTCTGGTACGCTCGCCGCCGGGCCGGCGGGAACCAACCGCCGCCTCTACGGCGAGGAAAATCCGATCCCCGTTCCCGGGTTCGGCGAAAAGGCGGCCCTGCTGCAGGAGATCGATACCTGGCTGCGAGCGCGGGATCCGCGCGTCCGTCAGGTTACGGTGTCGCTGGCGTCGTCGTGGCAGCATGTGGAAATCCTTGGAGGCGATGGCCGCTTCGTCCACGATTTTCGCCCCCTCGTGCGTCTCAACGTCTCCGTCGTGGTCGGCGAGGGCGACCGGCAGGAAAGCGGCTCGCACGGCATCGGGGGACGCAAAGGGCTTTCGGAATTCATCGACACGGAATCCTGGCAGGCGGCCGGGAGCGAGGCGCTGCGACAGGCACTCGTGAACCTGTCGGCCGAGCCGGCGCCGGCGGGGACCTTCGACGTCGTGCTCGGTTCGGGATGGCCGGGTGTCATGTTGCACGAGGCGGTCGGCCACGGGCTTGAGGGCGACTTCAACCGCAAGAAGACCTCGGCATTCGCGGGCCTGATGGGTCAGCAGGTTGCCGCGCGCGGCGTCACCGTCGTCGACGACGGGACGATCGCCGAGCGGCGCGGATCGCTCACCATCGACGACGAGGGCACGCCCTCTGCCCGCAACGTGCTCATCGAGGACGGCCGCCTCGTCGGCTACATGCAGGACCGTCTCAACGCACGGCTGATGGGAGTCAGGCCGACGGGCAATGGCCGGCGAGAATCCTATGCACACAGCCCGATGCCGCGCATGACCAACACCTACATGCTCGGCGGCGACAAGACGCCGGAGGAGATCATCGCTTCGGTCAAGGACGGCATTTACGCGGTCTCGTTCGGCGGTGGGCAGGTCGATATCACGTCGGGTAAATTCGTGTTCGGCTGCACGGAGGCCTACCGGATCGAGAACGGCAAGGTCACCTATCCGGTCAAGGGCGCAATGCTGATCGGTAACGGCCCGGATGCGCTGCACCGGGTCACCATGGTCGGCGACGACATGAAACTCGATCCGGGCATCGGGATGTGCGGCAAAGGTGGGCAGGGCGTGCCGGTCGGGGTCGGCCAGCCGCATTTGCGGATGAACGCCATGACGGTGGGCGGAACGCGGGCCGCTTAGGAATTCGAACGGCGACGGCGACAAGAGGCAAATAACGCTGGCCTGATCCGACGCAGGCGGATTAGTGTTCAATCATAGAATTTTTCGTCCTGCCACTGTTCATGCCACCGCGTCCCTCCTCGATCGTCATCCTCACCGGCGCCGGGATTTCGGCGGAATCAGGCGTCTCGACCTTCCGCGATCCCGAAGGCATCTGGTCGAAGCATGACTGGCGCGAGGTTGCCACGCCGCAAGGCTTCGCAGCCGACCCCGATCGTGTCCACGCGTTCTACAACGAGCGCCGGCGGCGGCTCGACAACGTCGAGCCGAATGCGGCCCACCGCGCGCTGGCCAAGCTGGAACGCGCCTTTGGCGGCGATTTCCTGCTGGTGACGCAGAATGTCGACGATCTGCACGAGCGTGCCGGTTCGCGCCAGTTGATCCACATGCATGGGCAGCACACCAGGGCATGGTGCACGAATTGCGGCACGCGTATGCGCTGGAATGGCGACATGCTGCGCGCCACGCCTTGCCCTTCGTGCGGATCGGCGGGCTATCTGCGCCCTGATATCGTCTGGTTCGGGGAGATGCCCTATCAGATGGACCGCATTGTCCAAGCGCTCAGGAGCTGCGACCTGTTCATTTCCATCGGCACGTCGGGCCATGTCTACCCGGCCGCCGGCTTTGTCGAGGAGGCGCGTCTTGCCGGCGCCCGCCGGCTGGAACTCAACCTCGAACCCTCCGAAGGCGCAAACCGGTTCACCGACGCGAGTTATGGCAAGGCGACCGAGATCGTTCCAGCATACGTTGACAAACTGCTCGGCGGCTGAGGCTCAGCGCCGCGGCTTCGGCCTCTCCAGCAAGGCCACCGCCTCGACGTGCGGCGACCAGAGGAACTGGTCGAGCGCCGTGACACCGGCGATACGATAGCCGCCATCGACGAGGATGCGCAGGTCGCGCGCAAGCGTACCCGGATTGCAGGAGACGGCCACGACGCGTGGGATCTCGGTGCGCGCGATCTGGCGTGCCTGGTCCTCGGCGCCGGCACGCGGCGGATCGAAGACAAGACCATCATAGGCGGCGAGTTCCCGCGCCAGCAGCGGGCGGCGGAACAGATCCCGTTTCTCGCTGGTCACCTGCTTCAACCCGCTCGCCGCGCGCCAGGCGCGGTCGAGCGCGGCAACGGAAGGCGCATCGCTCTCGACCGCATGTACGGCCGCTTTCCTCGCCAGGCGCAGGGCGAAAGCACCTGCACCCGAAAAGAGGTCGGCGACGCGTTTCGCTCTCGCAAGATGGCCGAGCACAAGTGCGGCCATCGCCTGTTCGGCCTCGGCAACGGCCTGAAGGAACCCGCCGGGCGGAGGGAACAGCGCCACGCCACCGGCATCGACCATCGGCGGACGCAACTCGACGAGGATTTCGCCATCAAGCGAGAGGCGCGCGATCCCTTCGGCCGCCGCGGCGGCGATGGCCGCTCTTCGCGCCGGCGCATCGAGGCGTCCTGCCCCGTCCGCCGCGACATCGAGCCCGGATGCGGTCGCGGTGACGAGCAGGCGGAACGGCTTGTCGCCACTTGCCAGAGTACCCGCGATCCGCCTGATCGCCGGCAACGCCGCCACAAGGACGGGCAAGGCGACTGCGCACTCGGCGATGTCGACCAGATCGTGACTCGACGCGCGGATGAAGCCGAGGTCCACCCCGCCAGCCGTCCGTCGCGCGGTGAGTGCGAGGCGGCGACGGGTCGCCGCTGGAAAGGAAACCAGCGGGGCGACTTCGGCCTCAAGACCGTGCCGCTTCAACTCGTCGACCACGATGGCGCGTTTCCAGGCGCCGTAGGCTTCCACTTGGAGATGCTGCATCGCACAGCCGCCGCACTGGCCGAAATGACGGCAGACCGGCACAACCCGGTCGGCCGAGGATTCGATCACGGCGACGAGGTCGGCCCGGTTGCCCCGAACGGCGGCGTTCACCGTTTCGCCGGGCAAGGCGAAAGGGACATAGACAGCGCCCTTGGGACCTTTTGCGATTCCGTCGCCGCCGGCGCCCAAGGCCTCAATCGTCAGAAGCGTCACGTTTTTTTCTCCGCCGCCACCAGAAATTCGCGGTTACCGTCTCCGCCCTCGATCGGCGAGTCCATCAATCCGAGAGTCCGCCAGCCCGGCTGGCCGTGGAGCCATTCCCGTGTCGCCTGCGCCGCCGCCTGCGCCGTCACGGCATCGACGAGCCCGCCTTTGCCGATCGCCGAGCGTCCGGCTTCGAATTGCGGTTTGATCAGGAACACGCCGAGCGCGCCCGGTGTGGCGAGATGCAGTGCCGGCGGAAGCGCGAGCTTCAAGGAAATGAAACTGACGTCGCATACGAGGAAGTCCGGTGCGCGACCGGCAAGATGGCCGGCGGTCAGGTCCCGGGCGTTCAGGCCTTCGACAACCGTTACCCGGGTATCCGCCGCAAGCCCCGGATCCATCTGCCCATGCCCGACATCGAGCGCGATCACATGCGCCGCTCCCCTCTCCAGAAGCACCTGTGTGAAACCGCCGGTCGACGCGCCGATATCCAGCGCCATGCACCCGTTCGGCGAGAGGATAAAATGGTCGAGCGCAGCGATCAGCTTCAGCGCCGACCGGGAAACATAGCCGACGGCGGGATCGTTCACCGATATCGGTGTGGCGGCGGCGACAATCAAACCGGGCTTGCGGATAACGGCGCCGTCGACACATACCGTTCCGCGCAGGATGGCGTCGCGGGCGCGCGAGCGCGATGCCACCAGCCCTCGACCGACGAGGGCTACGTCAAGGCGTTCGCTACCGGTTTGCGTCTCGTCAGCCATGCCTCCGCATGGCGCAGCACGCTGAGTTGCGCAAGCGGTTCAGTGGCGCAGCGAGCCGGTCACCATCGGATCATGGCGAGCAAAACCAAGGCCCGGAGCGTCCTTGGCGCGCTTGAGCGTTTCCTCGGTGACCAGTTCGGGCCTGACGTCGATGTCGATGCCGCTGCGGAGTTCGCCCATGTTCGACGCCACGTGTTCCTTGATCCAGCTTTCCAACTGGGTGTCGTGCCCGGCGGCGAAAACCGGACCGATGGCCAGCGCAGCGAAAGCCGCGCAAACGTGCAGTCTTGTCATTGTCGCAGTCCCCTGTCCGAGGCTGCTTTTACCAGTGGGGGCTTGAGGAACGGCTGAGAAAGACGGTCAACCAACCGCCAATGAAAGTGCTTAACCGACCGTTAAGCCTTCAGCACCCTGTGTCCACGCGTGCCGAGCGCGGCGAAAACCGCGCGCACGATGCCGGCATGATCAAGCCCCGCATCGGCATACATTTTTTCCGGCTTGGCCTGATCAACAAAACGATCCGGCAGGACCAGCGGGCGGACCCTCAGCCCATTGTCGAGAAGCCCGACCGAGGCCAGGTGCTGCAGAACCTGGGCGGAGAATCCGCCGACGGCGCCTTCTTCGACCGTCACCAGAACCTCGTGCTCGCGGGCGAGGCGTTCGACGAGGGCGTGGTCGAGCGGTTTGGCGAAGCGCGCGTCGGCGACAGTCGTCGACAGCCCCGCGGCTTCAAGCTCCTCGGCGGCGAGCAGGCAATCCGCCAGACGGGTGCCGAAGGAGAGCAGTGCGATCTTGTCGCCCCCCTTCACGATACGCCCGCGACCGAGTTCCAGGATCTGCCCGCGCTCAGGCATGTCGATGCCAACGCCACTGCCGCGAGGATAACGGAAGGCGATCGGGCCCTCATCGTATGCGGCCGCGGTGCGGACCATGTGCATCAATTCCGCCTCGTCGGCGGCCGCCATCACCACGAAGCCGGGCAATGACGCGAGGAATCCTGTGTCGAAAGCGCCGCAATGGGTCGGTCCGTCAGCACCGACAAAGCCCGCGCGGTCGATCGGAAAGCGGACTGGCAGCTTCTGGATCGCGACGTCGTGGACGACCTGGTCATAAGCCCGCTGCAGGAAAGTCGAATAGATCGCGGCGAACGGCTTGTAGCCTTCGGTGGCGAGCCCGGCCGCGAAGGTGACGGCGTGCTGCTCGGCGATGCCGACATCGAACAGCCGTTTCGGAAATGCCTCGCCGAACAGGTCCAGCCCCGTCCCCGACGGCATCGCGGCGGTGATGGCGACGATCTTGTTGTCGAAGCCCGCTTCCTGAACCAGCGCCTTGGCGAAGACAGAAGTGTACGACGGCGGGTTGGCGGGTGCGCTTGCCTGAGCGCCGGTGATGACGTCGAACTTCGACACGCCGTGATACTTGTCGGCGGCGGCTTCTGCCGGCGGATAGCCCTTGCCCTTCTGGGTGACGACATGAACGAGAACCGGGCCACGGCAATGGTCGCGCACGTTCCTCAGCACCGGTACGAGGTGCTCCAGGTTGTGCCCGTCGATCGGACCGATGTGGTAGAAGCCCAGTTCCTCAAACAGCGTTCCGCCGGTCATGAAACCGCGCGCATGTTCGACAGCCCTCGTGATTGCGCGGTCGATGGTCTTGCCGAGATACGATGTCAGCCGTTTCCCGAAATCGCGGATGCCCTGATAGGTACGCCCCGAGGCGAGGCGGGCAAGATAGGCCGAAAGCGCGCCGGACGGCGGCGCAATCGACATGTCGTTGTCGTTAAGAATGACGATCAGGCGCGCGTCCATCGCGCCGGCATTGTTCATTGCCTCGAAGGCCATGCCGGCCGACATGGCACCGTCGCCGATCACAGCGATGACATTGTTGGCGCGTCCGTCCATGTCGCGCGCCACGGCCATGCCGAGGGCCGCCGAGATCGACGTCGACGAATGGGCCGTGCCGAAGGGATCGAAAACGCTCTCGTCGCGCTTGGTGAAGCCGGACAGGCCTCCCTCCTGGCGCAGCGTACGGATGCGCTCGCGTCGCCCGGTGAGAATCTTGTGCGGATAGGCCTGATGGCCGACGTCCCAGATCAACCGGTCGTCCGGCGTATTGAAGACGTAATGGAGGGCAACGGTCAGTTCCACGACGCCGAGACCGGCACCCAGGTGGCCACCGGTCTGCGACACTGCGTCGATCATCTCGGCGCGCACCTCGGCGGCGAGTTGCGGCAGCGACGGCTCGGGAAGCCGGCGCAAATCCGCGGGCCACGCGATCGTGTCAAGCAGCGGGGTTTCCGGTTTAGGAGCCAAGGCACACCCGGTTTCAGTCGGCATTCTGCTCAGGACATAGGCAGCAGGCGCCAAAAAGTAAATGCGTCGTCCCGGTCAGGCGGGATCGAGCGGTTCGGTTCCAGACGGCTTGCCGTCGCGCCCAAGGCGGATTTTTTCGACCCGGTCCCCGGCCGCTTTCAGTAGCGCGTCGCAATGCTTTTTGAGAGCCTCGCCGCGCTCGTAGATGCGGATCGACTGGTCAAGCGGCGCCTCGCCGCGCTCGAGCTGGTCGACGATGCGTTCCAGTTCCGCGAGTGCTGCCTCGAACGCCATCGCCTTCACATCATCGGGGATTGTCTTGTCCGCCGCCATCGCCCTAGCCCTGCATCATCCGGTTGACATGGGCGGCAACGGAGAAGGCCAGACCCTGGAGGTCGTATCCGCCTTCCAGAAGGCTGACGAGGCGGTTCGAGGCATGCTTGCCGGCAAGATCCATCAGCCGCCCGGTCGCCCAATCAAAATCGTTCTCGACGAGATTGATTTCGGCCAGCGGGTCGCGGCGATGGGCATCGAAACCGGCGGAAATGATCACGAGGTCGGGCGCAAAATTATCGACGGCGGCAAGAACGCGCGTCTCCATCGCTTCGCGGAACTGCTGCGATCCGTCACCGGCCAGCAGCGGCGCGTTGACGATGTTGCCCGCGCCGACCTCATCCTTCGCACCGGTTCCCGGATAGAGCGGCATCTGGTGCGTCGAGCAGTAGAGGACCGAGCGGTCGTACCAGAAGATGTCCTGCGTTCCGTTGCCGTGATGAACGTCCCAGTCGACGATGGCGACCCGCTCGGCGCCGAATTTCTGCTGCGCATATCGCGCCGCGATGGCGGCATTGTTGAACAGGCAGAACCCCATCGGGCGTTCGCGCTCGGCATGGTGGCCCGGCGGACGCGCAGCGACGAAGACATTGTTTGCCCGGCCCTCGAACACGTCTGCGACGGCGGCGTTCGCCGCGCCTACCGCAAGAATGGCGGCGCGGTAGCTGCCCGGGCTGACCGTCGTGTCCTCGTCGATCCGGGCCAAGCCTTCCATCGGTATCGAGGAACGCACGGCCTCCAGATGGCTTTCGGGATGGGCGTAGAGGATCGTCGCAGGATCGCCTTCCGGGGCTTCGCGCCGGTCGAGCCAGGCGAACCGCTCGTCCTCGAGTACACGCTCGATGACACGCAGCCTGTCCGGTCGCTCCGGATGGCCGGGCGGCGTGAGATGTTCAAGAAAGGCGGAATGGTAATAGAGGCGGGTCGACATGGCCCTTCTTAGCAGGCTACCCGTTTGGCTCCAATGAGATATTCTGCCTAGACCGGCGACCTCAGGCGGGCCTTGCCGAACCGCCACGGGCCCAGTCCAGTGCCTTTTGGCCGAGTTCGCGGAACTGGCGAGAAGCATCCGCCAGACGCCGGTCCCACACCGGATCGGGCGTCTGGCCCTCGATGACGCGGAAATAGACGCTCATCAGCGCCGCGATCGCGAAAGGCTCGATCAGTGCCGCCTTGACCGCCCAGGCGAACAGGAACGCCGCGACAAAGGCGAGGCCGCCGGGCTGGCCCGGGAAAAGCCAGACCAGTGCTCCGGCCGGCGCCAGCATCACGACGTAAACCGCGATCGACAGCACCCAGATGACAACCGTCAGCCAGATGGCGTTCCTGACCATGACCTTGGCGTTCTGGCCGTAAAGCACGACGCCCTGACGGGCGGTCTCGAAAGGGTTTTTGGAATTGGTCCGGACGATGAGTCCGAGCACGATCTCGTCGACGAACGTCAGCGACATGGTGATGACCGCGTTGACGAAACGGGCGAGCGCATCGAGGCCCGGAATCGGCAGGATCATGGCGATGCCGCCGATCAGGCCGGTGATCGCCCGCAACGCGCCCTTCACCAGGCGGTCGAGGACGAACAGGGCATTGGCCTCAAGGAAGCGTTCCCGCACGATCGCCTGGCCGTAATCGATCTGGCCGCGTCCGCCGGGAATGTCCTGTCCCTCGACGAGATGGACAAGCACCGCGATATGGGCGGCCTTGATCATGTAGAGGATCCATTCGCGGATCCAGTAGACGATGCCCGAGACGACGCCGAAGCCGACAACGCCGCCCCACATGGCGAACGATGCCGGCGCGTCGACGCTGCCAAAGACATTACCGATGCCGTATCCGACTCCCGCACCGCCGCCGACGGCAACGATATAGGCGAAGGTGATGGCGAAATAGACGATGATCCGTGCGACGATGAACGGCCATGTCCGCGCCATCAGCGCCAGCGTGCGGGTGATGTCGAAATCCCAGAGCATGGCCGGTCCCTCAGAATCCGTCGCCGATCAGTCGCACGATTCGGCGGTCGATTCACCACCCCGGCGAAACGGTGACACCATCAGTTATCGAGGATGTCCGTGGCGACAATGCGGATGCCAAAGCCTTCGACACCGACATAGTGACGTTCGCGCGAGGCCATGAGGCGGATGGAATTGACGCCGAGGTCCTTCAGGATCTGGGCGCCAAGGCCGATCTCGCGCCACTCGCTTTCGCGGCGGCGCGCTTCTTCGTGATCCTCGTTGCCTTGCGGGCGGGTCCGGTCGTGATGGCCCACGCCAACCGACCCCTCGCGCAGATAGACGATGACGCCACGCTTGCCCTCGCCGATCCGGGCGATGGCACGGTCGAGAGCGGAGCGCGAGCCGAAGACGTCCTCGATCACGTTTTCCGAATGGAAACGGACCGGTACATCCTCGCCGTCGCGGATGTCGCCGAAGACTACCGCCAGGTGATGCATCGGATCCCACGGCAGGCGGTAGGAGATGGCGGTCGCGTTGCCGGCGGGCGTCGTCACCTGCATTTCACCGCAACGCTCCACCAGCGTTTCCTTGCGCTGGCGATGGGCGATAAGGTCGGCGACCGTGACCTGCTTCAATCCATGCTGTTCGGCAAAGGCCTTCACGTCGGGACCGCGCATCACCGCGCCATCGTCGCGGACAAGTTCGCAAATGACGCCGATGGGCGGCAGCCCTGCCAATTTGCAGAGGTCGACGGCCGCTTCGGTATGACCGGACCGCATCAGCACGCCGCCTTCGCGGGCGACGAGCGGGAAAATGTGGCCCGGGCGGACGAAATCGGCGGCGCCGGCGTTGGGGTTGGCGAGGTTGCGGACCGTGGCGGTGCGATCATCGGCCGAAATGCCGGTCGTTGTACCGTGCCGGTAGTCGACGGATACTGTGAACGCCGTCGTATGGGCGCTTTCGTTCTCGGCCACCATCGGCGCCAGGTTCAGCCGGCGGGCCTCCTCGCGCGGCATCGGCGCGCAGACGATGCCCGAGGTGTGGCGCACGATGAAGGCCATCTTTTCCGGCGTGCAATGCACGGCCGCGACGATCAGGTCGCCCTCGTTCTCGCGGCCGTCATCGTCCATGACGACAACGATCTCGCCGCGCTCGAAGGCACGAAGCGCCTCCACCACTTTCTTCTGGTCGTAGGCCATCGCGGTCTCGCTTTAGATGCGGCCGGTCTGGCCGCGATGTCGCAGATAATGGTCGGCAATGGCGCAGGCGACCATCGCCTCGCCGATCGGCACCGCCCGGATGCCGACGCAAGGATCGTGACGTCCCTTGGTGACGACATCGACCTCGCGGCCCTCGCTGTCGATGGAGCGGCGCGGATTTAGAATGGACGAGGTCGGCTTGACGGCGAAGCGGGCGACGACCGGCTGTCCGGTCGAGATGCCACCGAGAATGCCCCCGGCGTGGTTGGAGAGGAACAGCGGCCGGCCATCATTGCCGATCCGCATTTCGTCGGCGTTCTCCTCGCCGGTCAGGCGCGCCGCATTGAAGCCCTCGCCGATCTCGACGCCCTTGACGGCATTGATCGACATGAGGTTCGCGGCGATATCCTGGTCCAGCTTCGCGTAGACAGGGGCGCCGAGGCCAGCGGGTACGCCTTCCGCGACGATCTCGACCACGGCGCCGATGGACGAGCCGGCCTTGCGGATCGTGTCGAGGTAATCCGAAAACATCGGCACCGATGCCGGATCCGGCGTGAAGAACGGGTTGTCGGCGGACTCGACGAAATCCCAATCCCAGTTGGCACGATCGACCTGCTTGTCGCCAATGGCGATCAGCGCGCCGCGCACCACCAGCCCCGGCACGACCTTGCGCGCCAACGCGCCGGCAGCGACGCGCGCCGCTGTCTCGCGCGCCGAGGAGCGTCCCCCACCGCGATGGTCGCGGATGCCGTACTTCACATCATAGGCGTAGTCTGCATGACCCGGTCGGTATTGGCGGGCGATCTCGCCATAATCCTTGGAGCGCTGGTCGACATTCTCGATCAGCATGGAAATGGGCGTGCCGGTGGTCACCAGCGCCTCGCCGTCGTCGATGATGCCGGAGAGCACCTTCACCGCGTCGGGTTCGCGCCGTTGCGTGACGAAACGGGACTGGCCGGGCTTGCGCCGGTCGAGTTCGTGCTGGATTTCGGCAAGCGTGAAACGAATACCCGGCGGACAGCCGTCGACGACGCAGCCGAGCGCCTGCCCGTGGCTCTCGCCCCAGGTCGTCACGCGGAAAAGGTGGCCGAACGTGTTATGCGACATGCCGAACCGGGCCGATGACAGGTCCGAGCCTTCTATTGGGCGGCGGCGCGCCCGTCAAACGCCTTGAAGACGTTTTACTTTTGACACATTTCGGCGTTTGATCATGTATCGATCGACATCGCGGAGCCGCAGGGCGGCATCCCTACCAGAAAAGCGGGAGACACCCATGCGCCACCTGTTCGCAGCCATCATTGCGCTCCTGACCATGAATGACGTGGTGTTCGCCGGCGAGGCGGAAGGCGCGATCAAGGCGATCGACCGCGACGCGATGACGATCACGCTGGAAAACGGCAAGGCCTACAAGCTGCCTGGCGAATTCGATGTCGACAAGATCAAGGAAGGCATGGACGTGATCATCGCCTATGACGAGATCAACGGCGAAAAGCTGATCACCGACATGGAAGCCGCCGAGCAGTAAGCGGAGCGGACTTCAAATCCACTCGAAAACGCGGTTCGTGATTCGCAGGATCCGATCCTGCGGAACATCCATGTTCGCCGCCTCTTCCTCCGTCATCGCTCCCCATGCGTGGAACAGCGACCGCACGATCCCGCCGTGCGCGACGATGACGCTCGGTCGTTCGATCGCGTCGAAGACGGGGACAATCCGCGCCATCAGGATCGCATAGCTCTCGGCCTCTTGACCGGGAGGAACAAAATTCCATTTGTCGTGCCGGCGCGCCTCGACCGGCAGCGGGGTGCGAGCGGCAATCTCGGCGAAGGTGGAACCCTGCCAGTCGCCGAAGTGAACCTCCTTGAGCCGCGGATCGATGGCATAGTCCCGCGGATCAAGCCCCATCGCGGCGCGCAGGGTTTCCATCGTCTGCCGCGTGCGGGTCAGCGGGCTGGAAACAAAATCGAAGCCTTCGGCCTTGCCAATCAGCGACGCCAGACGTTCGCCATTTGCGCGTGCCTGTTCAAAGCCCAGCGCATTCAACGGAATGTCGGCCTGTCCCTGAAGGCGGCGCTCGGCGTTCCAGTCGGTCTGGCCATGCCGGGCAAGGAAAATGGTGACGTTCTGCATCGTGGCCTCGAAGGGTTCTTCAAAGCCGGTCGGGCACCCGTCTTCAACCGGTATTTCGTCGCAACGGAATAAAATCGCCTGCGATGGCGTTTTTTCAGTGAACGGCTGCATCGTGCGGTCGTCGAACCGAAGGAACGCCTCCGATGCACGCTCCCAAAATGCTCCTTGCCGTCGCCGGGTTCGCCCTGCTGGCTTTTCCGGCCGCGGCCGACATGGCCAAGGTCGAGGGCGACAGGCTCGTCAACGACGCCGGGATGACACTCTACACCTTCGACAACGACAAGGATGGCGTTTCGGCCTGCTACGAGGCCTGCGCGACCAACTGGCCGCCCCTGATGGCCGAGGCCGGCGCGAAAGCCGAAGGCGATTATTCGCTTTCGGCACGCAAGGACGGTTCCAATCAGTGGTCCTACAAAGGCATGCCGCTCTATCTCTGGATCAAGGATGCCAAGCCGGGGGATACCACCGGCGACGGCGTCAAGGGCGTCTGGCACGTCGCTCGCCCCTGAGGCACAATGGGGCGCCGGCACCCGGCCGGCGCCTCTCGAGCGATGTTCAACCGCGAACCCGATCTCGTTCCGCACATTCCGCGCCTGCGTCGGCTGGCGAGGGCGCTCTGCCGCGACCGCGACGCCGCCGATGACTTGGTTCAGGACACGCTGACCCGCGCGCTCGATCGCGCACAACTGTTCAAGGGCGGCAATTTGCGCGCCTGGCTGGCGACGATCATGCTCAACCTGTTTCGCTCCGACCGGCGCCGATTTGCGCGGCTGCCGGTGCTTGTCGAGCTTGAGTCTTCGGACGCTGGCGAAATCGGCGGGTATGGCGCTTTCGACGCCGGCAACGATATCAAGCGCGCCCTGTCGACGCTCGGCGAAGAACAGCGGGTGGCAATCCTGCTGCTCGCGCTCGAAGGCCTCTCCTACAAGGAGATTGCCGAGGCGCAGAACATTCCGATCGGCACTGTAATGTCACGAATCGCGCGGGCGCGCGAAAACCTGAGGGCCGCCCTGGGCGGCGACGCCAAGATGAAGGCATGGCGACAATGAGCAAGGACAACCCGATTACGGATCTTGACCTGCACGCCTATCTCGATGGCGAGCTACCGGCAGAGCGCCAACGCGCGGTGGAGGAGTATCTCTTCGCCCGGCCCGACGAAGCGGAGCGCCTGGCCTCGTGGGCTGCGGATTCCGAGGCTATCCGCAGCACCTACGATCCCGTAGCCCGGGAACCAGTGCCGGAACGGCTTTTGCGCACCGCGATGCGCAAGCGGCACGCACGTTACGGCTATGCGGCGGCGGCCGCCGCCGCTGTCCTGGCTTTTGGCGCCGGGTTCGGCGCGGGTCGATTGCCTTTCGCCGACCACGGCGAAGACGTCCTGGCGCGGGCCGGACTTGAAGCCCACAGCCTCTATACACCCGAGAAGGTTCACCCGATCGAGGTTGCCGCCGACAACCGGGAGCATCTGGAGAGCTGGCTTTCCAAGCGGGTTGGCCTGCCGGTCGCGGCACCGGATCTTTCCGGCACCGGCCTCACCCTGCTCGGCGGTCGCCTGGCGCCCGTCAATGGCGCGCCAGGCGCGCTGTTCATGTACGAGAACGCGGCTGGCGAACGTTTCACCCTGCTCATCACCCGTGCCGACGATCGAAAGCTGCCCCTCGCCTACCACGAGGCGGGCGACTTCGGCGCCTATGACTGGGGCGGGGAAGGCTATGGCTACGTCCTGGCCGGCCCGCATGACGAGGCGCGGTTGGACGTGCTGCGTCGGACGCTGGTCAAGTCGCTATAGGCGCTCTCAGTCCCTACCGGGCGGAAGAACCGTCGAAATGTCCGGCGCGTCGACGGCCTTCATGCCGACAACGTGGTAGCCCGCGTCGACATGCATCACCTCGCCGGTGACGCCGCGTCCGAGATCCGACATGAGGAACATGGCGGCATCGCCAACCTCGTCGATCGTCGAATTGCGTTTCAGCGGCGAGTTCAGCTCGTTCCACTTAAGGATATAGCGTAAATCGCCGATGCCCGAGGCGGCCAGGGTTTTCATCGGGCCGGCTGAAATCGCGTTCACGCGGATTCCCTTGCCGCCCATATCGACAGCGAGATAGCGCACCGAAGCCTCCAGCGCGGCCTTCGCCAGGCCCATGACGTTGTAGTGCGGCATCACCTTTTCCGCTCCGTAATAGGTCAGGGTCAGCAGCGAACCGCCATCGGTCATCAGCGGTTCGGCCGCACGGGCCAGCGCTGTGAACGAGTAGACGGAAATGTCCATCGTCATCAGGAAATTGTCGCGCGAAGTCTCTACATAGCGCCCGGTCAGTTCGTCCTTGTTGGAGAAACCGATGGCGTGGACGAGGAAATCGAGACGACCCCACTTGGCCGCGATGGCATCGAAAACGGAATCGATGGTCGATTGATCGGCGACGTCGCAATGGCCGACCGCCCAAGCGCCGAGTTCCGTAGCCAGGGGTTCAACGCGCTTCCTCATCGCGTCGCCTTGCCAGGTCAGCGCGATTTCCGCGCCCTGCGTGGCACAGGCCTTGGCAATACCCCAGGCGATCGACCGGTTATTGGCGAGGCCCATGATAAGGCCCCTCTTGCCCGCCATCATGCCGCCCGAAGCTGCCATCGTTGCCTCCCTCGTCCCGTTGCCGGTGCTTTCCGGCGTCCCGGCGAGGCTATCGCACAGGCGGATTGGACCATCAAGTCCGCGTCAGGCTCGCACTTTGGAGCGCATCAGCGATTCAAGCTCGCTATCGTGGGCGGGCAGCATCACCCGCACATGCACGTAGATATCGCCGTGCCCACCACTCTTCTGCGGCAGTCCGCGCCCCTTGAGTCGAAGCACCTTGTCGGAGCTCGACCAGGCGGGAATCGTTACCGCGAGTTTACCCGACAGCGTTTCGACAGTCGCTTTCGTGCCAAGAACCGCGTCGGCAAGCGCCACCGGCAGATCAACGTGGATATCGCGTCCCTTGACCTCGAAAACCGGGTGCTTGCGCAGGGATACCGTAAGGATGGCGTCTCCGGCGCCGAAAGGCGTGCGTTCACCCTGTCCCTTGAGGCGGATCTGCGTGCCGTCCTCCACGAAATGCGGCAGCTTCACTGCCAGCGTCCTTCCGTCCGGAAACCGTGCGTTGACCTTGGCGCCGGTCGCGGCTTCCTCCAGCGTGACGGAAAGCGAGGCCGTGACATCAGCGCCGGGCGCACCGCGTTGTTGGCGCGCACCGGCGCCGTGCTGTGCGCCGCCAAAAGCGGAGCCGAACATCTCGCCGAGAATATCGTCCATGCCGCCGAAACCGGCCGGGCTGCTGCGAAACTCGAAATGGGCGTTGCCCGGCCCCTGGCCGCCCCCCTTGCGGAAGCCGGCGAACGGATCGGCACCTCCGCCGCCGGAAAACCCTTCAAACCCGGTGAATTTGGGCTTGCCGTCCGGCCCGATCTCGCCGCGGTCATAGGCGGCGCGTTTCTTTTCGTCGCCGACAATTTCATAGGCCTGGCCGATTTCGGCGAAATGTTCCTTTGCCTTCGGATTGTCCGGGTTCTGGTCAGGATGGTACTTCTTGGCGAGACGGCGATAGGCAGCCTTCACGGCCTTGTGGTCGGCCGTCCGGCTCACACCAAGGACGTCATAAGGATCACGCATCGCGTTGTTCCCCGAATGGATCAGATTTCACCCAAGATATGCGTTCGCCTAGGAAGAAATTCCAGTCCCGAAGCGCATCAGCGGGCTCAAACCGCCTCGAATTTGGTCATTCGCCAGGCACCGTCGACAAGGCAAGCGGTTCCGGAATGGAGGCGCACGCCTTCGTAGTTTTCGACGACGGCCTTGAACCGACGGCAGACCGTGCCGCCATCCTTGAATTCGACGACGGCGTCTATTGTCCCCGCGGCTCCGGTATCGCGGTTGGCCCAGGCAAGCGGTTTGGCTCCCAGAGCGGCAAGATCGGCGGACGAAACGGCGTTGCGGATAGTCATTTCGTCCGACAGGCGGTCATCGGCGGGCGGCGGCACCGAGCCGGTCAGCGTTTCGCGATCGAGCCCGGCCGATCCGATCGGCGTCCCCGTCGCGCAGCCGGAACATGCGATCAGAAGCGCAAGGACGAAACCCCGGCGCAGTGTCCGCGCCTTGTTCTGCCTCTCTCGCCCTTGCAACGCGCCGTGCAATCGTCCATCCCCCACCTGAACCGCCAGGTCCCCGCTTTTCAGGGGACATCATGGTTCAGAAGGAGTTAACAGTGGGTGACTTCACCGAGCGGACCGATCCCTTGCAGCTTTTCGGCGAGTGGATGGCCGATGCCGAGAAAGCGGAGACCAACGATCCGAACGCGCTGGCGCTGGCGACGGTGGACGAAAGCGGAATGCCGGATGTCCGCATGGTGCTGCTCAAGGACTTCGACGCGGACGGGTTTGTCTTCTACACCAATTTCGGCAGCGCCAAGGGCCGCGAAATCCTCGCCACCGGCAAGGCCTCGATGTGTTTTCACTGGAAGAGCCTGCGCCGCCAGGTGCGACTGAGGGGCACGACGAGCGTCGTCTCCGAGGCGGAAGCAGACGCCTATTTCGATTCGCGCCCGCGCGGCAGCCGTATCGGCGCATGGGCCTCCAAGCAGAGCCAGCCGCTCGAAAGCCGGTTCGCACTGGAGAAGCGCGTCGCCGAATATACGGCCAAATATGCTATCGGCCATGTGCCGCGCCCCGAATGGTGGTCGGGCTTCCGCCTGAAACCATCCTATTTCGAGTTCTGGCACGACCGGCCTTTCCGGCTGCACGACCGCGTGGTCTTCACGCCCACCAACGATGGCGGCTGGGAAACCACGCGCCTCTATCCCTGATCGTTGTCAGCCCCTTCCTCCGGCGGCAGCGGCCTCTCGGCAATCTTCGCGGCCGCGCCGAGGTTGATGGCGATCCGCCAGAGGTGATCCGATACGCGGTCGAGCCAGCGCATTCCGTCGAGCCTCAGCAGCGCTGAATCGGCGCCGACCCTGCGTCGCGCCGCCTGCGCAATGGTTGCCGCCCGATAGGCGTCGCGCTTCGATGAATAGAGGCGGTGCAGCCAGCCGAGCCGCTCGGCGTGCGGTACGAAGGTACCGGACTTGACGATCCGCCAGGCCATCGCTTCCAGCATCGATGTCAGCCGATGCAAACGGGGCTCGTCGTCAAGTGCAGCAATGCGCGGGCCCTGCGACAGGCGGTTGTGCAGGCGCAGCTGGTGATCGAAAGCGTGCATGGCAGCGGCGTGACGCTGGTAGACGGCGCCGGTCGAGGGCTGCGTGGCGATCCGGTCGAGATAGACGCGCGTCGTCGACAGCGCTTCGCCGATGGGTGCATACATGCCCCGGTCCGGATCCGCCGATCCGCGGTCGAGGTAGTTTGCCAGCAACTCTGCCTGCGCCTGCGCGATGCGTGAGAGCGTCGTCACCGCGGCATCGACGGCGGAAGCCGGCTCGGACAGGAGCCTCTCATCCAGGGCATCGACGAGCGGCGGACCGCGCTCTGGCACGAGATGCTCGACGAGGTGGGCGAAGCGGCGCACGAAAGGCAGCAGGATCAGCACGCCGAGGATGTTGAAGCCGCTGTGGAACGAGACGAGCGCCAGTTCTCCCGTGTCGCCGGAGACCCAGCGCGCGGCGGCGAGCAGCCAGTCCAGCGCCAGATAGGCGACGATCCCGGTGAAGACGTTGAGCACGACATGGGCGTAGCCGGTGCGCCGCATCGCGGTGGAGCCGCCAAGCGCGGCAAGCACGGCCGATGACGTCGTGCCGACATCCATGCCGATCACCAGTGCAGCGGCCTGAGGCAGCGCGATGGCGCCGCCGTGCAGCGCGACCAGCGCGGTCGCCACGCCCGCGCTCGACGATTGGGTAATCACGGTCATGCCGGCGCCCATCGCCATGAGCAGGAAACGACCGAGCCAGGTGTCCGGCGGGAAGCTTTCCGGTGTGACCATGCCCTCGAACCCGGCAAGGCCACCCTTAAGCGTTCCCAGACCAAGGAAGAGCAGGCCGAAACCGGCAAGCGCGAAGCCGAAGCTGGCAAGGCGGCCCGACGCATAGCGCCGGATCAGCGCCCCGACGAAAATGACCGGCAGCAACGCCGTCTGCAGATTGAAGGTGAACCCCAGCAGCGCCACCATCCAGCCGGTAAAGGTGGTTCCGATATTGGCCCCGAAGATGATGCCGATCGCCTGGAGGAAGGTCAACGCACCGCCGCCAACGAGCCCGACCGTCGCGACCGTCACCGCGCCGGACGACTGCATCATGGCGGTGATGACCGCTCCGGTCAGCGCACCGGTCACGGCGCTGCTTGTGAACCGCGACAGCCAGCGGCGTAGCGCGTCGCCGGCGAGCGCCCGCAGCCCCTCCGTGACGATGGTCATGCCGAGAAGGATCAGGCCGATGCCGCCCAAAGCGGCAAGGATGGAGGACGTCATGGTGTTTTCTTCCACCGCGCGAGGCACATGCGCAATGGAAATCCGATCGTCAGGCCTTTCCCCGGCTCATGAACGCCACGAAAGCCTGCCGCGCCTCATCGGAGGTCAGCCGCTCGCGAAAGGCGCGGCCCTCCGCCTCGATGCGCGCGATCACGTCGCCACGGTCACCGCGCATGAAATCGCGGGCGAGTTTGAGCGCTTGCGGCGGCTTTGCCGCCAACCGATCGGCGAGCGCAAATGCGGCGGCGTCCAGTTCGCCTTCCGCGATGACGTCGTGGATCAATCCGGCGTCGCGCGCCTTTTCAGCCGGAAGGCCCTCGCCGAGGCCGAGAAGCGCGAAGGCCCGCTGGTGGCCGAGAAGGCGCGGCGCAAGCAGGCTCGAACCGGCCTCGGGAACCAGACCCAGATCGACAAATGGCGTCGAGAACACCGTGCGCGCAGTGGCAAGCGTCAGGTCGCAGTGCAGGTGGATGGTGGTCCCGATGCCCACCGCGATGCCGTCGGCCGCCGAAACCATCGGTTTTTGCGCCTTTGCCAGCGCCATGAGGAAGTCGAAGACCTCCATGCCGCCCTCGCCGCCCATCGCAACGGCCATGAAATCGGCGATATCGTTGCCGGCGGAAAAGGCGCCGGGCACGCCGAGGACCAGATGGCAGCGCACCGCCGGATCGGCGTCGCCCTGCATCAGCGCACCGGCCATCGCGGCATACATGGCCCGGGTGATCGCATTCTTCTTCTCCGGGCGGTTCATGCGGATCGCCTGCACCGCGCCGCGGCGCTCGACGACGACATGGCCTCCGGCCAGGGCGGTCACGCTCATGCCACGAACTCCGCAGAAAGCGCCGCCAGGCTTGAAGCACCGTTGATGACGCGGTCCTTCAGCATTGTCGTCTCGGCAAGCAGGTTATCGACGATGAAGCGCGCAAGCTCCATCCTGCCCGGTTCGTTTGCGGCGGCCGCGCCGTGGACAACGAGGGTTGAGCCCAATGCCAGCGAAAACAGCCTGAGATAGGGGGTGGCGCCGGCAAGGGCATCGTCCATCCGCCCTGAGGCCGTTGCCTTCGCCAGAAAGTCCGTCGCTTCTTCCAGATCCGAGGCCGCGGCGGCGAGGCGCGCGCGCATCGGAGTTTCCGCCTTTTCGATCATCGCGAACATTTCGTTGAAAAGGCTCCTCACCTGCTCGCCACCCGAAAGGGGAAGCTTGCGCGTGACCAGATCAATCGCCTGGATGCCGTTGGTGCCCTCGTAGATCGGCGCGATGCGGGCATCGCGATAGAGCATCGCCGCGCCGGTCTCCTCGATGAAACCCATGCCGCCGTGGACCTGGACGCCGAGCGAGGCAACCTCGACGCCGATGTCGGTGGAAAACGCCTTGGCAAGCGGCGTCAGCAATGCCGCCCGCTCGCGCCAATGCTGCTCGCCGGTGGCATGTTCACGATCGATCGCGAAGGCGCATGAATAGCACAGCGCCCGGCCGATGGCGGTCAAACCCTTCATGGTGGCGAGATTGCGCTGCACGTCGGGATGCTCGACAATCGGGCTCATGCCTTGCACGGTTGCGCCGGGCGCCTTGCCCTGCCGCCGTTCGCGGGCATAGGCAAGCGCCTGCTGATACGCGGCCTCGGCCACCGCAACGCCCTGGATGCCGATGGCAAGCCGGGCGTTGTTCATCATCGTGAACATGCAGGCGAGGCCCTTGTTCTCCTCGCCCACGAGCCAGCCGATGGCGCCCGGTTCGGCGCCGAAACGCCCGTCGCCGTAGATCATCACGCAGGTCGGCGAGGCGTGAATGCCGAGCTTGTGTTCGAGCGACTGGCAGAAGGCGTCGTTGCGCGCGCCGAGCGATCCGTCGGCGTTGACCAGGAATTTCGGCACGAGGAAAAGCGAAATGCCGCGCGTGCCGGGCGGCGCATCGGGCAGGCGGGCGAGAACCAGATGGACGATGTTGTCGGTCCAGTCGTGCTCGCCGTAGGTGATGAAGATCTTCTGGCCGAAAATGCGGTAGGTGCCGTCGCCGCTGCGTTCCGCGCGCGCCTTGAGCGCGGCGAGGTCCGAGCCGGCCTGCGGCTCGGTCAGGTTCATCGTGCCCATCCACTCGCCAGTGACGAGTTTCTCGAGGTAGATCGCCTTCAGTTCTTCGGACGCATGGGCGTGGATCGCCTCGACCGCGCCCATGGTCAGCGTCGGACCGACACCGAAGGCCATCGACGCCGAGTTCCACATTTCAAGCGCCGCGATCGACAAGGCCGTAGGTAGGCCCTGGCCGCCGAAATCGGCCGGTCCGGCAAGCCCGTTCCAGCCGCCATCGATCCAGCGGCGGTAAAGGTCCTTCCAGCCCGGCGGCGTGGTCACGGCGCCGTTTTCGAGGCGCGCGCCGACGGTGTCGCCAACCTTTCGCAATGGTGCGATTTCTTCCGAAGCGAAACGGCCGGCTTCCTCCAGCACGGCGTCGAGAAGGTCTTCGGTCAGATCTCCGAACTCGCCGGCGCCAAGGGCCGGTGCAATGCCGGCGACGTGTTTCATGGCATGGGCGATGTCGGCGATTGGCGCGCGATACATGAAATCCCTCCGAGCGTGTCCGTTTCGAGGCGAAAAAGCATGTTTTGGCATGCGACAAAAGCCTGGCGTGTACAGCGGCGGGAGAAAATGTAGGTTCCGTTTGGGAAAGAACGTCTGCCTTACTGCTGCAAGCCGTCGCCCGGCGTTTGAACCGCCTGCGCCGGTCAAACCATCGGTTAACCACATTTCCGCACAATCGGCCGATCACTGCCGGGCATTCCAGGGCCTGGCTCAAGCGATCTCAATAGGCCGGACGCAAGCGCATGCGCGGAAAGACATGGTACACTCTCAGCCTGCTGGTTACGCTGACGCTGGCCGCTCTTCCGGCCGTTTCACAAGCGTCGGACTTCCGGACTCCGTGGACGCGCGCTGACCGCGCCCTGGTGCTCGATGCCTATGAATACACCGAGATCGACTGGGCCGCGCTCGCGGGCGACAAACGCGTCGCAGGCTTCATCAACAAGGCGTCGGATGGGTTGCCGCCGGCGTACCGCTGTTCAGGTGAGGAAACCGAACTACGCCTCTGCAAGGCCCTGTGGAAACGCTACGCGGTCGCTCGCGAACTGTTCCAGACGCGACGCATGATCGCCAGGACCCTCGGCCTCAAATGGGGCGCCTATCACCTGGCGCGGCCGGACAACCCGCTCGACCAGGCCAATCATTTCGTCGACTTCGCCGATCCGGCCCCGGACGAACTGATGGCGCTCGACCTGGAAGGATCCGAGCCGTCGCAGTGGATGAGCTTCGCCGACGCGGAAGCATTCGTTCGTCAGATTTTTGCGCGCACCGGGCGGTATCCCCTCCTCTATACCAACCGGGTGACGGCGCGGCAGATCGCGGCGCAGGCCGATCTCTATCCGCTGCTGTCGCGCCTGAAGCTCTGGTACGCGCGCTACCAGCCCGACATCGCCGCCGACTTTCCGACCGGCGCATGGAGCGGCTATGCGCTCTGGCAATTTTCCCACAAGGGCAATTGCAACCGGCGCACCTGCGCGGTCCGGATCGCGGGAACCGGCCACGACATCGACGTCAATGTCTCGGCGCTGCCGGCCGATGCCCTGCGCAAGGCATGGCCCTTTGACGGCCTCATCAATGGCGACGCGCTGCTTGCCGCGACCGTGCCCTTGCCCCAGGACCGCTACGCGCCGGCCGGGCAAACTGCCTGGGCGCCGGTCCGGCAAGCGAGCAAGGCGGAGATGCTGGCTTTCGCTTATGCGCCGGCAGACGACCGCTATGCGGCGGGAAAGACTTCCGCCATCGGCGCACCGTCCGCGATCGCCCTCGCCTCGTCGACGATGGAAGGGAACGTCGACGCGCTCACGACCGGAACGGTGCCGGCACGCAAGGCGATAGACCGCCGCCGCTTCAGGCGTTGATTCAACGCGTTTGCGCAGTGATTCCGCCTTACGGCGTAACACATTGAATTTGCTTTAATTCATCGGAAGAATTCAGACCGCCTTTTTGCGCGCCACGGCGCGCCAGCCGATGTCGCGCCGGCAGAAGCCCCCCGGCCAGGCGATGCAATCGACGGCGCGATAGGCGTTTGCCTGCGCCTCGCCAACGCTTTCGCCGAGCGCTATGACATTGAGCACGCGTCCGCCATTGGCAACCAGCATTCCATCGTCGAAAGCGGTGCCGGCGTGGAAAACCTTGGCGCCCGTCTGCTCAGCCTTGATGATGCCGCCAATCGGCGTGCCCTTCACCGGCGTGCCGGGATAACCCTTCGCCGCCATGACAACGGTCAGCGCCGTGTCGTCGCGCCAGCGCGCCTCCTCACCGGCCAAGCGCCCCTGCGCCGAAGCAAGCAGCAGCGGCAGCAGATCGCTGTCGAGACGCATCATCAGCACCTGGCATTCCGGGTCGCCGAAGCGGACATTGTATTCGATGAGTTGCGGGCCTTTGCCGGTCAGCATCAGTCCGGCGTAGAGGACGCCGGAAAACGGACAGCCCATTTCCGTCATGCCCTTGAGCGTCGGCCCGATGATCTCTTCCATCACCCTTTCCACCGTAGCATCGTCGAGTACGGGCGCGGGCGAGTAGGCTCCCATGCCGCCGGTATTGGGCCCGGTATCGCCGTCGCCGACGCGCTTGTGGTCCTGCGCCGTACCGAAGGGCAACGCCGTCTCGCCGTCGCAGAGGCAGAAGAAGCTCGCCTCCTCGCCCTCGAGGAATTCCTCAACGACGACCTCGGCGCCCGCGGCACCAAAGGCGCCCTCGAAACAGTCATCGATCGCGGCCAGCGCCTCCTTGAGCGTCATCGCCACGGTCACGCCCTTGCCGGCGGCAAGCCCATCGGCCTTGATGACGATGGGCGCGCCCTGAGCACGGACATAGGCTTTCGCCTTCGGAGCATTGTTGAAGCGCGCGTAGGCCGCCGTCGGAATGGCGTAGCGGGCGCACAGATCCTTGGTGAAGCCCTTGGAGCCTTCCAGCCGGGCCGCCGCGGCAGACGGGCCGAAGACGTCGACGCCGGCCTCGCGCAGGGCATCGGTAAGGCCGGCGACCAGTGGCGCCTCAGGCCCGATCACCACGAGGTCGATGCTGTTCTCACGGCAGAAGGACAGGACCGCCTCGTGCTCGGCCACATCGAGAACGACGCATTCGGCCTCTTCCGCAATCCCCGGATTTCCCGGCGCACACCAAAGCTTCGTCAGCAGCGGCGAGCGGGCGATTTTCCAGGCCAACGCATGTTCGCGCCCGCCCGAGCCAACCAGAAGAACGTTCATGCGATTCCCTCAACCGGCGTGTCCGCAGGCCGGGTTAGGCATGGGAAGGCCCACGGTCAAGCCGCGGTTCCCTCACGGGCGCGTTGCAAAGGACTACGCCATGACCTAAACCGCCGCGACCAGTTTCCGGGAGACATGCCATGACCATCACCCGCATCGGCGTCGGACCGCGCATGAGCCAGGCGGTCGTGCACGCCGGCAAGGTCTATACGGCCGGCGTCGTCGCCGACAAGACCGCCGGCAAGTCGGTCGGAGAGCAGACCGGCGAGATCCTCGCCCAGATCGACGCGCTGCTGGCCGAAGCCGGCAGCGACAAGACCAAGATCCTCAAGGCCAATATCTGGCTGACCGACATGAGCCGCTTCGGCGAAATGAACGCGGCGTGGGATGCCTGGGTTCCGCAGGGCCACACACCTGCCCGCGCCACCGTGGAAAGCCGCCTGGCCGGGCCGCAATACACAGTCGAAATCATGGTCGAGGCAGCCGTCTAGCGAGCGAGCGGGATGGAAACTGTCCAGACCAGGGGAACGCAGGGCCGGGTCGCCGACGCCCCATCCGGGCATTGGGTGTACCGCCTGTTCCCGCGCGCTGTCTGGCCCTATGCGCAACTGGCGCGCTGGGACCGGCCGATCGGCTGGCAGTTGCTGCTGTGGCCCTGCTGGTGGTCAACGGCAATGGTCGCGGCATCGGGAGCGGGCGGGACGACCGGATGGCTGGCAGCGCTGCCTTCGGTCAGCCACCTCGCCCTGTTCCTGATCGGCGCCATCGCCATGCGCGGCGCAGGCTGCACCTGGAACGACCTCGCCGACGAGGACTTCGATTCGAAAGTCGAGCGAACGCGCTCCCGGCCGCTGCCCTCCGGACAGGTGACGCGCCGCCAGGCCTATGCGTTTCTTGTCGCCCAGGCGCTGGTCGGCCTCGCGGTGCTCGTCCAGTTCAACGCCTTCACCATCGGTCTCGGCATTTCTTCTCTCGGCATCGTCGCGGTCTATCCGTTCATGAAGCGGATCACCTGGTGGCCGCAGTCTGTGCTGGGGCTCGCCTTCTCATGGGGCGCGCTGATGGGATGGGCGGCGGCGCGCGGCGAGATCGCCGCGCCGGCGGTACTGCTCTACGCGGGCTCGATCCTGTGGGTGATCGGATACGACACGATCTACGCGCACCAGGACAAGGAGGACGACGCCCTGGTCGGCGTCCGTTCGACCGCCCGCCTGTTCGGGCATAACACCAAGCTCTGGCTGTCCGGGCTCTACGGTACGGCGCTGCTGCTGTTCGCGGGTGCTTTTGCCGCCGCGCAGGTTCCTGCGCCGGCACTCGCCGGATTGATCGCGGCTGGCGTCCATATGGCACGCCAGATCCGCGTGCTCGACATCGACAATGGCGACCAGTGTCTGGCGCTGTTCAAGTCCAACAATGTCGTCGGATGGCTGATTTTTCTCGGCCTTGTCGGCGGCGGCCTGTGGCCGGCGCTGAAGGCGATGATCTGACGCCTTCAGTTGCGGGCGATGATTTCCTCGCCCATGACGACGAGACGAAGGCCGAGATCGCCTTCCCTGCGGCGGGCCAGGAAACGGGCGCGGCGCTTCGGCGCGGAACGGCCCTTGCGTCGCTCGATCGGCGCGTCGGCCTTCACCCTGCCGACGGATTCCTCGAGCGGGCGGGCAATGCCATCGGCCTCGACCAGCAACATGGGCAGGCCGCAGGCGTTCGACCATCCGCGCCAGTCGGCGGCGATGTCGTCTAGGTTCTCGGCAACGAGCAACGGAATGCAGAGCTGCGGATCGGCGTGATAGAGTTCGAGCGTGGCGGTCACGCCGCCGAACTCGTCCTCTATGGCGCGTGCCGCCACGCCGCGAAAGGCGCGAAACGGCAGGACGAGGGAAACGTCCAGCCCCGACCGGCTCAACGTCCGGCGCAGGCGGGCGCCTTTCGCATCCACCAGGATGTCGATTTCGCCCTGGTCGTCGCGACCGGCATAGGTCACGGCCTGAGGCAGGCGAAATGGATCGAGCCGCATCGCGGCGCCTGCCCATAGGGGCTTGAGCGCTGGGTTCATGTCTTCGCAGTCCCTGTCAACGTCGAGAGCCGGTTTCCGGTCTTCCCACGGGCCGTTTCCCGGCCTCGTTATGGGTGCGAGACTAGCCGACGAATCTTGCCGGCGCGCTTAAGGGAGAGGGTTAAGTTTCGCTGACCGCGCTTGTTGGTTAGCGCTTTGCGACCGTCGCGTGCACAAGTTGTCAGGGAATGTTCACAAAACCTTGCCGGGGTTCAAGATGCCATTCGGGTCGAAGGCCTTCTTGATCCGCCGCATGAGATCGAGGGCGACCGGCGGCGCGGTCGCGGCAAGCTCATCGCGCTTCATGCGGCCGATTCCGTGCTCGGCCGAAATGGAACCATCATAGGTGCGGACCACCGAATGAACGGCAGCATGCAATGCCTCTTCGCCCGCGAGAAAGGCAGCGGCGTCCGCACCGGCCGGCTGCGAAATATTGAAGTGCAGATTGCCGTCGCCCATGTGGCCGAAGCAGACGATGCGTGCATCAGGCGAGACGGCCTCGACCGCGGCGTTCGCCCAAGCGATGAAACCCGGGATGGATGCGACCGGTACGGAAATATCGTGCTTGACCGAGGCGCCCTCGGCTTTCTGCGTTTCGGGAATGGTTTCGCGGATACGCCAGAGGGCCACCGCCTGCGCTTCGCTTCGCGCCAGCATCGCATCCTCGATCTCGCCGGCGGCGAAGGCTTCCTCCAACAGCGTTTCGGCAATCGGCGAGGCGGCCTGTTCGTCGGCGAGAGCGGCGATTTCGAGCAGGACGTGCCAGCGATGTCTGCCCGCCAGCGGCGGGATAAGGCCACGCCCGTGTTTCAGGGCGAAGGCGAGCGCCAGATCGGCGATGAGTTCGAAGGATACGAGCGCCGGTCCGGCGGCCGACGAGGCGCGCCGGAAGAGGTCGAGGGCCGCGGCCGGAGACGACAGCCCGACCCAGGCGACGGCGCGGCCTTTCGGCTTCGGATAAAGCTTCAGCACGGCGCCGGTGATGACGCCGAGCGTGCCCTCGGCGCCAATGAAGAGGTTTTTCAGGTCGTAGCCGGTGTTGTCCTTCTTCAACTTGCGCAGGTCGTCGAGCACCGCTCCGCCGGGCAGGACGACCTCGAGGCCGAGGCAAAGATCGCGGGCGTTGCCGTAGGCAAGGACCGCAACCCCACCGGCGTTGGACGACAGGTTGCCGCCGATCTGGCACGAACCTTCCGAGGCGAGCGACAACGGAAACAGGAATCCTGCCTCCTCGGCCTTGTGCTGGATCATCGAAAGAATGCAGCCGGCATCGACGGTCATCGTCGCCGACTCGGCATCGAACTCCCTGATCCCGTTCATCCTGGCGAGGGAGACCACGATTTCCTCGCCGGTGGCATCCGGCATCTGGCCGCCGACAAGGCCGGTGTTGCCGCCCTGCGGCACGATCGGCGTACAGGTTTCATCGGCCAGCTTCAGGATCGCCGACACTTCCGCGGTCGAACCCGGCCTGAGCACAAGAGAGGAACGGCCGGGCCAGCGGCCGCGCGGCTCCTGCACGTATGGTGCGATTTCCGCAGGATCGGTCAGCGCGTGGCGCATGCCGACGATCGCGGCGAAACGGGCAATCAGGTCGGCGTCGAGCGGCATCCTTGACATGTCCCGTGTCATAGCGCGTCGGGCTATGGCGCGCCATCGCGCGGCGCGGCGGCGCGGGACAGCCGGTCGTTGATGGCTTCGCCGAGGCCCGTGTCCGGGATGGGTTCGACGGCAATCGCGGCCGCGCCTGCCGCGTCGAGCGCGCGCAGATGCGAGAAAAGATTGCGTGCCGCTTCGCCGAGATCGCCGGCGGGCGACAGGTTCAGGAAGGCGACCGCGTTTCGGGAATTGCGCGCGCGCTTGTCGCCGAACCCAAGGTGAGCCTCGCCCGGATGGACCGCCTCCACGCCCAGTCGAACAAGCGCGTGCGGCGCATAATGCGACGTCAGCATGCCCGGCGCGACGATTTCTCCGTCATGGGTGCGGCTGACCTTGCGGCCGGCGACCGCTTCGATCTCTCCGACCGGCACGCCGCCGGGCCTCAGCAGCGTGAGGTCATCGCCGTCGACCTTCAGGATGGACGATTCCACGCCGACCCGAGACGGGCCGCCGTCAACGACCAGCGCGATGGCGTCGCCAAGATCGGCGGCGACCGCCGCGGCGCTCGTCGGCGAGATGCGGCCCGAGGAATTGGCGCTTGGCGCGGCCAAGGGCCGGCCAAGTCCCGCGATCAATTCGCGGGCAAATCCCACCGGCACACGTATCCCGACGGTGTCAAGGCCGGCGGTTGCCAGCGGATGCACCGGCGTATGCGCCGTCTGCGGCAGAACGAGCGTCAACGGTCCCGGCCAGAAGGCTTCGGCGAGTTTTTCGGCAAGTGGCGAAAAGCGGGCGATGGTGCGCGCCATCGCCAGTCCGGAAACGTGGCAGATCAGCGGATTGAAACGCGGGCGGCGCTTGGCCGCGTAGATGCGGGTAATGGCGTCTCCATCGGTCGCATCGGCGGCCAGGCCGTAGACGGTCTCGGTCGGAACAGCGACAGCCTCGCCGGCCTTCAGCCGTGCGAGCGCTTCGTCCATTGCATCCGTCTGCGGAATGATATGGGCCATCGGAACCTTCCGGGATTGCTGCTAGTACCGATGGCAGCTTTCGGCAAGCGCCCCCGCTTCGTTAAAATGCCTGCCACCGGCGAAACGGCATCTTCACGCGTTTCCGATAAGCCCTCGTGAAAAGGGATGGTGCGCATGACCAAAGGGACGCTGCTGCTTTCGACCGTTCTTGCTTTCGTCGCCCAGTCGGCGGGGGCCTCGTCCATCGTCTCGCTGGGAAGCGCTGACCCGGCGACGGCGCCATCCATCGTGATGCTGGGCGAGCCTCAGCCCGCGGCACCTGTCGCCGACGCGGAAAGCGCAGCCGACCCGATGGAGACGGCCGCCCTGCCGGCGTCCGGCGACAATTCCTCGATTGCGACGATGGGCGCGCCTGCCGTCAACGCCAATCCGCGCGACGAGGAACAGCCCGCCGCCGTAAAGAGCACCGCGCTGCCGCTGGTGCTGCGCGGCAATTTCGGCGACAGCGGCGACTCGACGGGTTCCTCGGTCGAAATATCCGCTTCCGCAGCGCCCAAGGCGTCGGAAACCGGCAACCGCACAACCTATGGCGAAGCGCCGGCAACGTCCGGGGCGAGCGGGACATCGACCCAGCCGCCGGCCGAAGCACAGCCGTCGCCGGCCCAGCTCGACCGCTGAAACAGAAAAATCCGCCCGAATCTGACGTCGCCATGATTCCGATCAAAGCGGCGGCGCCTGATATCGCCAGTATTACCGCCACTTGCGCATGGTCTTCGGGGCGTTGATGGCCGCGCAGAAAGACTTCCGCGTGTTACCGCCTACGGCGACACGGGGGGAGCAACCGGGTGGACGGCGCGGGGGGCGTTGTCTGCCCGGTTATCATTTTTGGCGGCAGCTCAGCCCGAAAGCTTCGAGAAATCGGCAACGCGTGCGGTTGCGCGGCGCAACTCGTTGAGCAGCACCAGGCGGTTCATGCGCACGGCCGGGTCAGGGTCGTTGACCAGCACCTTGTCGAGAAATGCATCGACCGGCGCGCGCAACGCGGCGAGCGCACGCATGGCGCCTTCGAAATCCTCGGCGTCGACCGCGTGGCCGGCCTTATTGGTCGCCTCGTTCATCGCCTCGAACAGGGCAATCTCGGCCGGTTCGCGGAACAGGCGGGCGTCGAGCACGTGTTCGATCGTCGTGCCCTTCTTTTCCTCGGCGGCGAGGATGTTGGCGGCGCGCTTCCAGCCGGCGACGAGGTTCTTGCCGTCCTCGGTGTCGAGGAAGGCGGCCAGCGCCTCGACCTTGCGGACGACGAGCACGAGGTCGTCGTTGGCGGGCGGAGAGCCGATCTCCCCCCTTGAGGGGGAGATGCCCGGCAGGGCAGAGGGGGGTTGATCCCCCGACCCTTTCTGACCCCCCTCTGTCGCCTTCGGCGACATCTCCCCCTCAAGGGGGGAGATTGACGGAACGAGGACCGCGTCGATCAGATCGTAGCGCAGGCCCTTGTCGCGCAGCCAGACCTTGAGCCGGTCGTGGAAGAAGGAAAGGAGGTCGGCGAGAGCTTCATCCGGAAGAGAAAAATTGCCGATGAGATTCTCAATCGGAATATATCTTTCTTCTCCGGAATATGTTTGATTTGGATTGGCGACATTCCAACATTGTATTCGATTATGATGTGTAGATATTAATTTCGGCCATTCCAACGATCGAAAACCAGAAACCACTTTGTTATTTTTAACTTCATGAATGTTGAAGTAATTAGATTTCGCGATTATCTGCGCCCGTAGGTTTTCATATGCCTGACGAGCCAAGGATAGAAGCTCTACCCTCACCCCGTTCTCCAGCACTATCCGGATCACCCCCAGTGCGGCCCTTCGGAGCGCGTAGGGGTCCTTGGAGCCGGTGGGCTTCTCCTCGATGGCCCAGAATCCGACCAGGGTGTCGAGCTTGTCGGCGAGTGCTGCCGCGATCGCGACCGGATCGGTCGGCACACGGTCGGTCGGGCCGAGCGGCTTGTAGTGGTCCTCGATCGCCGCGGCGACGGACGCGCTCTCACCCTGTAGTTCGGCATATTTGCGGCCCATCAGGCCCTGCAGTTCGGGAAATTCGCCGACCACCTCGGTCTGCAGATCGGCCTTGGCCAGCAGCGCGGCACGGCGGGCGAGCGAGGGCTCGGCCCCGACAACCGGCGCCAGTTCCTCCGCCAGCTTGGCAATCCGCTCCACCCGCTCGCCCTGCGTGCCGAGCTTGGCATGAAAGGTGACGCCGAGATGGTCGAGGCGGGCCATCCGCTGGTCGAGCGGCGTCTTGAGGTCGAGGCCGAACTTTTTGCCGGACTCCTGCAACGCGGCGAGGTCCGGCAGGTCGGCCTGGTCGGTCTTCCAGAAATGCACCGCGTCGGAAAGGCGCGCGCGCACCACCTTGCCATTGCCGCGGGCGATCTCGACTCCGCCGTCGCTGGCCGAGATGTTGGAAACGAGGAAAAAGCGCGGCGCCAGCCTCTCCCCGCCGCCCTGCGAGCGGGCGACAAAGCATTTCTGGTTGGCCCGGATCGTCAGGCGGACGATCTCGCCGGGAATGTCGAGGAAGCGTTCCTCGAACTCGCCCATCAGCACCACTGGCCATTCGACCAACCCCGCAACCTCCTCCAGCAGGCCTTCGTCCTCGACCAGTTCGAGGCCGTTGGCGAAGGCCAGCGTCCTGGCATCCGACAGGATCATCGCCTTGCGGCGTTCGGCGTCGAGGACGACATGCGCCTTTTCGAGCTTCGCCACATAGTCGTCGAAGCGCCGCACGGCGAATTCGCCCGGCGCATGAAAACGGTGGCCGACGGTCGTGTTGGATGAGCGGACGCCGTCGACGGAGAAATCCACCACCTCGGTCTCGCCGATCTCCGGCCCGAAGACGCAGAGGATCGACTGCAGCGGACGCACCCAGCGCAGCGATCCGGGCTCGCGCGAGGCCTTGCCCCAGCGCATCGCCTTCGGCCACGGGAAGGAACGAACGATGCCGGGCATGACGCTGGCAACGATTTCGGCCGCCTCGCGCCCGGGCTTCTCGGTCACCGCGACATAGAACGAACCCTTCTTGGGGTCGGTCTGAACCTGCGCCTCATCGACTGACGAGAGCCCGGCCTTGCGCAGGAAGCCCTGAATGGCCTGCTCCGGCGCGGAGGTCGACGGGCCCTTGATCTCCTCGCGCACCGGCTTCGAACGGGCATCGAGGCCGCGAATGTCGAGGGTCAGGCGGCGCGGCGTCCAGTATTCCTTCGCGCCTTCATAGGTCAGGCCGGCGTCGACGAGCGCGTCGGTGAGCATCTTGCGCAGATCGCCGGCCGCCTTGCGTTGCATGCGGGCGGGGATCTCTTCGGAGCGAAGTTCGAGCAGCAGGTCAGGCATGGGTCACTCGGCGCGGGAATTGTCGCGCGCGCAATAGCAACTCGCCCGCCCCGTGTCACCCCGTGAACCCGGACGGCCGCACGCGCGACACACGGTCATGAGCCGCTTCGCCACCCTCCTTCACGTCATTGCGCTTACCGCGCTGTTCGCCATGCAGGCCCATGCGATCACGGGAGAGAGCGTGTCGGGGATCCGGCGTGCGCTGCAAACGATCGACGCCAAGGAAAAAGCGCAGCCCGCCATCGCGGGCCGCGCCTTCGTTTTCGAATTCTGAGCAGGCGGCCAGGCCGCCTTCCTCACAGCGCCTTGTGGCTGCCGTCGCAGAAGGGCTGGTTGTTGGTCTGCTTGCAGGCGCAGAACCACCTGGTCTCGGTCTTTTCGGCCGTGTAGCGCACCGGACGGAAGTCCGTGCCCTTGTGTGAACCGTCGCAGAACGGCTGGTTCTTCGACTTGCCGCAAGCGCACCAGAAATAGTCCTTGCCGGCCTCGACATCGACCTTGTTCGGGGCTTTCGCCGCCACTTCGCCCTTCGCCATGAATGCAACTCCTCGTTTTCGATCCGCCATTTCTAGGCTGGCCGCAGGCTCCGGCATATGGGCGAAGTTGTGAACGCAGCGTATCGTCGCGGTCGCTCAGACCGAGGCGCCACCCGCCTCCGTCATCAGGAAAGCCTCGCCGCAGGCCTTGGCGAGTTCGCGCACCGAGAGGATGTAGCGCTGGCGGTCGGTCACCGAGATGACGCCGCGCGCATCGAGCAGGTTGAAGACGTGGCTTGCCTTGATGCACTGGTCGTACGCCGGCAGCACGCATTTATGAATCCCGGCCTTGTCGCCCAGCACGCCGGCGTCGAGCAGCGCGCGGCATTCGCCTTCCGCATCCTTGAAATGGCGGAACAGCATGTCGGTATCGGCATACTCGAAATTGTGGCGCGAATATTCCTGCTCGGCCTGCAGGAAGACGTCGCCATAAGTGACCTTGCCCTCGCCTTCGAGACCATTGAAGTTGAGGTCGTAGACGTTGTCGACGTTCTGGACATACATCGCCAGGCGCTCCAGGCCGTAGGTCAGTTCGCCGGCAACCGGCGCGCATTCGATGCCGCAGACCTGCTGGAAATAAGTGAACTGGCTGACCTCCATGCCGTCGCACCAGCATTCCCAGCCGAGACCCCAGGCGCCGAGCGTCGGGCTTTCCCAATCGTCCTCGACGAAGCGGATGTCATGCAGCAGCGGGTCGATGCCGATAGCCTCGAGCGAGCCGAGATAGAGCTCCTGCAGGTTCGGCGGATTGGGCTTCAGGATCACCTGGTACTGGTAATAGTGCTGCAGGCGGTTGGGGTTCTCGCCGTAACGCCCATCCTTCGGCCGGCGCGAGGGTTGCACATAGGCGGCGTTCCACGGTTTTGGCCCGAGCGCGCGCAGCGTCGTGGCCGGATGAAACGTGCCGGCACCCACCTCCATGTCATAGGGCTGCAGGATGACGCAGCCCTGCTTGGCCCAGTAGGCATGCAAGGTGAGGATCAGGTCCTGGAAGGATTTGGTCGGGTCCATGATGCCGCCGGCGTTTGCGCGATGCGCTTGCACTTAGGCGAGGCGTCGAGGGCGGTCAACATGGCAGGTGATCCGCCGTCCGCGCCACAGATTGCGAAACGCCTGTCATGGCGATAATCATGCGCGCAGAAGTTCGAGTAACCCACCCGTCATGGACCATCGGAACACTTCGGACGACAACGATCGGCGGCCACGGTTCATGGCGGCGGCCATCGTCCTGCCGCTGCTCCTGTTGCTCGCCGCCGGTTTCCGGTTTCGCGACGTTGACAGCTTCCTGCGTGATCCGCCGCTCATTTTCGGCGCGCGTTTCCATGACAACTTCAATACAAAGTCGGACGGCCCGATTGACGGCCAATGGGCGCAAACCGGTCAAATCTACCACGCGGCCGGAAACCTTCAGTGGTTTTCGGGAGGAGAACTCGTCTCGTTTGCCGGCCAAGGAGGCGCCCTGAAGAAAAATCGAGCCGCGATCACCTATGCGGACCTCGGTTTCATACCGTCCAAGCTCGCGCTGGAGTTTGCCTTTACCAAGGGCGAGGTGCGGATCGAATGCAATCTGACCGGCCAGCCTCACCGGCTCTCCTGTCCGCAGGCGAGCCAGAACGCAGTCATCGGTGTCACGCCGGACAAGGGATTCGGTCGCGGTTCCGTGCAGCTTGCCATCTTCGAAGACAATTGGCTGCTTTTCGCGGTCGAAAATCCGATTGTCGATCCCTACTACACCATTGCCAGCGGGCACTTCGAGCAACGGCTCGAACCGGACCGCCGCTATGTCATGCGCCTGCAGTTCGATGCAGCAATGTCGACCGCTCTGGTCACGCTGCCTGACGGCTCGCGGCACCGGGTCACGGACCCGATCATGAACCGTTACTGGGGCGACAAGATCGGCATCCAGATGCGCCGGGGCGACGAGAGGTCCGGCGAAGTCGTTTTTTCACGCGTCGCCGCGAATTGAGCTCCGGACAAGAAACACGCCGCATCGGTCCGACAAGCGCAGCGGTGCAGAACTTGTCCGTCGCCGCTGGCAAATCGGGCCGCCTCCGGGCCGGGACTTGACAATGATCCAAAACTGATACTGACATCAGTTTCATGAAATCTGCTCTAAATCCGCAGACAAGCCAGCTTCCCGCAAGCGCGGGCAAAGTCGCCTCGGAACATGACTTCGCCGCCGCCCTGCTTGCCGACGAGAGGCCCCGCCGAAAGGGCGAACGGACGCGGGCGCAACTGCTTGCGGGCGGTTGCCGGCTTCTCGATACGACCCCGTTGCCTGAACTCACCGTTTCGGCCATCTGCAAAACCGCCAAGGTCGCGCATGGCACCTTCTATCTGTATTTTTCCGATCGCCACGCCTTCCTTGCCGCCCTGCTCGCCGACTTCATCGTTTTCGTGCAGGCGACGATGCGGCGCGCGGCGCGACAATCCTCCGATGGATCGGAACGCGCGGCGACCGCTGCCTATTATGCGCTGTTCGAGACCAATCCCGGCGTCATGCGGTGCCTTGTGCATCACCTCGACGAGTTTCCGGAGGCGCGCGACGCCTTCCAGCACTTGAACCGCGAATGGACCACGACTGTCGCGCGCGCGGCGGAAGGGTCAAGGCGGCGGCGCGGCCTGCCCGACCTTCCGCAGGACGAATTGCTGCGACGCGCCTATGCGCTGGGCGGCATGGTCGACCAGTACCTTGCCTCACTGCTGATCTCACGTGATCCCGCACTCGCCGCCGTCTCCGCCGACCGCAATGCGGTCATCGAAACCATGACGACAATCTGGAAAAAGGGGATGGAGGCATGAGCCTGACCGACGGTGCAGAACGCCTCGACGCTCCCGCCCTCGCCAGGATCCGGCAAGCCTCGTGGGAGCGGCAGCGTCGCCATGTGATGGCGAATTCCCCGTTCTATCGCGATTTGTGGAAAAGCACCGTCCCGCCCGAACGGCTGGAGGATTTGGCGGAACTGCCGTTGTCGTCAAAATCCGAATTGCGGCTGGCGCAAGCCGCGCATCCTCCGTTCGGCGACTATCTCGCCGCGCCGCGCGAGAAAATCGCCCGGCTGCACCGCACTTCTGGAACCACCGGTCAGGCGATGAACCTCGCCATGTCGGCGCGCGATTGCGAGATCACCGAGGTTGTCGGAGGCCGCGCGCAGCGCCTTTCCGGACTCGGGCCGGGCAAAACCGTCGTCCACTGCCTGAACTACCAGCTGTGGATGGGAGGCCTGACCGACCACCTCACGCTCGAGCGTACGGGCGCCACGGTCGTTCCCTTCGGTGTCGGATCGAGCGAGTTGCTGGTGCGCACGATCATGGAAACCGGCATCGACGCAATCTCCTGCACCCCATCCTATCCGTCGGTGCTGGAGCGGACGATCGCCGACAAATTCCCGGGTCTGTCGCCGCGCGATCTCGGCTTGAAGCTCGGGCTGTTCGGCGGCGAGGCGGGGCTCGACGACCCGGCACTGCGCCAGCGATTCCGCGACGTGTGGGGCCTGGAGCCGCGCAATTCAAACTACGGCGTCACCGATGTTTTCTGCAATTTCGCCGGCCAGTGCGAACACGATCCGCGATTGCATTTCGTCGCCGCCGACGTGCTGTTCCCCGAATTGATCGAGCCTGAAAGCGGCGAGGTTCTGCCACTCGCAGCCGGACAGCGCGGCGAACTCGTGCTGACCCATCTGGAGCGCGATTGCCAGCCGCTCGTTCGCTTCCGCACCGGCGACATCATTGCCGTGGACGAAACCGAGCCCTGCGTCTGCGGCTGCACCGGGTTCCGTTTCCGCGTCGTCGGCCGCAGCGACGACATGGTCGTGGTGCGCGGACTGAACATGTTCCCGACGATGGTCGCCGCCGTCATCGGCGAATTCCCCGAACTGACGGGCGATTATCGCATCGTGCTCGAGACGCCACCGCCGCATCATTTCCTGCCGGTCCGCGTGGAACTGGCCAAAGGCGCAACGGACGACGGAAAACTCGCTGGACGGATCGAAGCGGCAATCAAGAGCAGGCTTGGCTCGACGGCACATGTCACCGTGCTTCCCCCGGGGTCGTTTCCGGTCACCGAGGGCAAGACCAGACGGGTGGAAAGGACCTACCAATGACCGCGTTCGCGTACGAAACGGTGCTCAGCCGCGTGACCGACGAGGGGGTGCGCACCATCTCGCTCAACCGGCCGAAGTCGCTCAACGCGATGAACCGGCAGCTGATCGACGATGTCGCTCGTGCCTTCGACGATGCCAATGCCGACCGCGCGACGCGCGCGATCGTCTTTACCGGAGAAGGCCGGGCCTTCTGCGCGGGCGACGATCGCCATGCCCATGTCCATCCCGAGAGCGAGGAAGAAGCACGCGATCTGGTCGACGCCATCCAGCGCGCGACCGTCGCCATCGTTTTCGGCGCCAAGCCGGTCGTCGGCGCCATCAATGGCTGGGCCGTCGGCGGCGGCTTCGAATGGGCGATCAATTGTGATTTCCCGATCTGGGCGAGAAGCGCGCGGGGGTTCTTCCCCGAGGTATCGCTCAACCTGTTCGTGACGGGCGCGGTCACGGCGCTGTTGCCCGCGCTCGCCGGGCTCGCCAAGGCGCGTGAAATGCTGTTCCTCGGCGAACGCTACGGCGCGGAAGAGCTGCTGGCGGCCGGAGTTGCCTGGCGGGTTGTCGATGACGAGCACGTGCAGGACGAAGCGGCAACGGTTGCCGCGCGCCTCGCCTCTCTGCCGCCGCTCTCGGTCAGAGCCATGAAGCGGGCGCTGAACCGTTGCGCGGCAACCGACCTTTGCACAGCACTGGCGGTCGAAACGGACGCCACGGTCGCCGGATTTCTTGACCCCGAAACCACGCGCCTTCTCAAGGCGTTCTGAACTCGGCGGTCGTGCTCAGCCGTTCTTTTGCGGAGCCGCAGCCTTCGGGGTTTCGCTCTTCTGCGCCTTCTTGACCGGTTCGTCCGGCAGACCTTCCTTGAGCTTCTTCTCGATGACGGTCAGGACATCGGGATCCGGCTTCAGATCGCGCGCGTGGTTCCACTGGAACACGGCCTCTCGGCGGCGACCGGCATACCAATAGACGTCGCCGAGATGGTCGTTGAGGATCGGATCTTCCGGCTTCAGCGAAACCGCCCTTTCCATCTCGCGCACGGCGTCGTCCATCTTGCCGAGCTTGAAATAGGCCCAGCCAAGAGAATCGACGATGAACCCGTCATCGGGGCGCTGGTCGACCGCCTTCTGGATCAGGCCCAAACCCTCGTCCAGGTTGATGCCCATGTCGATCCAGGAATAGCCGAGATAATTCAGCACCGAAGGCTGGTCCGGAAAAAGCTCAAGCGCCTTCTTGAAATCCGCCTCGGCCTTCGGCCATTCCTTGATCCGCTCGAAAGCGATGCCGCGTTGATAAAACATGTTCCAGTCGGCGCGGCCGGGTGTCGCGATACGCGCGATCGCTCGATCGTAGACGGCCGAAGCGGCGCGATAGTCTTCCTTGGCGGCATAGACGCTGCCAAGCGACAGGTAGGCGCGCATATCGTCAGGGTCGTTGCCGATCAGTCGTTCAAGATGGCTGATCGCATCGTCGTAGCGCTCAAGGTCGGCGAGGTTCAGGGCCAACTGCAGTTCGGCGATGCGCTTGAGGGGCGATCCTTCCGGCACCTGCGAATAGTAGTCGATGGCCTTCTGGGATGCTTCGGTGCGTTCGGCCACCTGTGCCAGCTGCACGAGCACGGCGTCGCCGTCCGGCGTCAGAGCGTGGGCGAGTTGCAAGTAGATCTGAACGAAACCTTCGCCGCCTTCGCGGTTCAGAGCGGCTCCGATATCGAGCAGCACCTCGCCCGCACCAGCGCGAGGGTTATCGATCAGGGCGGCGGGCTTTTCGCCTTTCACAATCTCTTCGCGCAGTTTTCCGAACATCAACCGCGACACCGGAAACTCGGCGGCGCGATCCAGCGCTGCCAGAGCCTCATCCTTCGCGCCGATGCGCGCCAGGAAACCGGCATTGGCCTCGACCGCCCGCAGATAGACGTCCGGAGCAGTGGCGCCGAGCGCCGGGTCCCCGGTCGCGCGACGATAGTATTCGCGCGCCTTGTCGTTCAGGCCCGCCGCCTCGGCGATCAGCGCCGCATGATACGAGCGGAAAAGCTCATACCATTCGGGGCCCTCGATGCCCGCGACCTTGCTGACCGCGTCGGCGCCCTTGCCCTGTCCGAGGATCGCCCAACCCGTCATCAGCCGGGTGATGAGGATATCCAGGTCGGATTCGAGGGTGAGCTTCAGCAACGCTTCCGCCGACTTGGCGTCGTTGTGACGGAAGGCGTCGACAGCCAGGGCAAGGCGTGAAAACCGCTCGACCTCGGGCACCGCCTTCAGCCTCTCGGCATGCGGAATGGCCGAATCGAGGTTGCCCGACGCCATCAGCGTCAGCATGAGGCTCTGACGCAGCCCGATATCGTCCGGCTTGAACGAAAGGGCCTTCTCATAATAGCCGACGGCCGAATCGAGGTCGCCGTCGGCTTCCGCGGTGTGCGCGGCCAGGAACGCGCCGGAAAAATTGCTGATGGCGACCGACTCGGAGTTAGCGGCTTGCGCCCCGGCGATCTGCCCCGCGAGTGCAAGGGCGGCCAGGACGGTCAGGCTGGTTTTCGGCATCGGGGGAATCCGGTTGTCGGGACGTGCAGTTAGCCGCCAAGCATGGCCTTTTTGCGATGACGGCGCAAGAAACCGGCGATCAGCTCACACGAGCGATGCAGAAACCGATCACCTCGAGCAGGGCCGACTTCTGTGCGGTATCGCCAAGCGGCGCGAGGGCGTCTCGGGCGATTTCACCAAAATGGCGGGCCCTGCCGATTGTGTCAGCGATGGCGCCGGTTCGGGTCATCAGGCCGATCGCCTTGTCGAGTGCTGCGCCGTCGGTTTCGCCGTTTTCGATGGAGCGCTTCCAGAACGCCCGCTCGTCGGCGGTGCCTCTGCGGTAGGCAAGGAGTACGGGCAACGTGACCTTGCCTTCGCGGAAGTCGTCGCCGACATTCTTGCCGAGTTCCGAGCTCGATCCGCCGTAGTCGAGGGCGTCATCGACGAGCTGGAAGGCAAGTCCCAGATTGGTCCCGTAGGAGCGCAGGGCCGCACGCTCGGAACGGCCCGCCTTGGCGACGATCGGACCGACTTCGGAGGCCGCCGAGAACAGTGCCGCCGTTTTTGCGCGGATCACCGCGAGGTAGTCGTCCTCGGTCGTCTCCAGGTTCTTGGCCGCGGCAAGCTGCATGACCTCGCCCTCGGCGATAATGCAAGCGGCGGAGGAAAGAACGTCGAGCGCTTCGATCGAACCGACATCGACCATCATGCGGAAGGCCTGGCCGAGCAGGAAATCGCCGACGAGAACGCTCGCCTGGTTGCCCCAGATCATCCGTGCGGTCGTCTTGCCGCGGCGCAAACCGCTTTCGTCGACAACATCGTCGTGCAGAAGCGTCGCGGTGTGCATGAACTCGACGGCGGTCGCCAATTTGACATGGCCTTCCCCGCGGTAGCCGAACATCTGGGCCGCGGCCAGCGTCAGCATCGGCCGCAACCGCTTGCCTCCCGACGAGACAAGGTGGTTGGCAATCTGCGGAATGAGTTCGACGTTGGAGCCGGCCTTTGAAAGGATCAACTCATTGACGCGGCCCATGTCGGCTCGCGTCAGGTCCATCAAGGCACGGATGGTTGCCGCGTCCTTTTTGCCTTCGTCCAGTGAAACGACAACGCCCACTTTGACCTTCCCCGCTGATTATGGCCGGTTTTCCGGCACTTGGCCGGGACTTTAGTGCTTCCGGCAGGGCCGCGACAAGTGGCGAAATGGCGCGGCGGAGCGGGGCAGCGTTTACAATGCGTCCAACCGCTGCAAAGATTCGGTCATGATCGAGATCCTGCGCGTCAACGACCCGGTGCTGCTGTCCTTTGTCGAAGCCTTGCTGAAGGAGGCCGGGATCGATCATCTCGTCGCCGACCGCAACATGAGCATCCTGGAGGGTTCGATCGGCATTCTGGCGCGGCGCGTCCTTGTCGTCGACGCCGATGCCGACCGTGCGCGCAGCCTCCTTCGCGATGCGGGCATCGGCCACGAGTTGCGCAATGACTGAGGCGGGCGACCGGACCGTCGACGCCTTCCACCGCGGACGCTTCCACATCGTGCAACCCAGGCATGGCGGCCACCGCGCCGGCATGGACGCCATGATGCTGGCCGCGGCGGTGCCGTCGGATTTTGCCGGAACGATTGCCGATCTCGGTGCCGGTTCAGGCGCGGCGGCGTTCGCCGTGCTGTCGCGGACCACCGCGAACGCCGCCCTTCTGGTGGAAAACGCCCCGCTGATGGCTGCCTTTGCGAGGGAGACACTGGCGCTGCCGGAGAATGCGGCACTCTCCGCGAAAGCGAGGGTGATCGAGGCCGACGTCACCCTGACCGGAGCGGCGCGTGTGGCGGCTGGCTTGCCCGATCGATCCGCCGATTTCGTCATCATGAACCCGCCTTTCAACCGCGCGCACGACCGCGTTACCCCGGCGGCGTTGCGGGCAGCGGCGCATGTGATGGACGCTGGCGGGCTTGAACCCTGGTTCCGGACGGCCGCGGCGATGGTGCGACCGGACGGAAAGATCGCAGTCATTCTTCGCGCCGAACTCATCGGCGAGGCGCTGGCCGGCCTTGCGGGGCGTTTTGGCGGCCTCGAAATCAAGCCGATCCATCCGCGTGCCGACACGGCCGCGATCCGCGTGGTCCTGCGCGGACGGAGCGGGGCGCGTGCGCCGACCGCCCTGCTCCCGCCGCTTGTCCTGCACGAAGACGGCTCGGATCGTTTCTCGCCCGTCGCCGACGCCATCAACAATGGCGGCGCGGCCCTTTTCGGTGACTGACCGTTGCACGGCGCGACTTTTGGCCTACATCGACGGGGCAATCCGAGGATCTTCAGCGTGGCCCGACCTTTCGAACGCCTGCTTCCCGCCTTTCTCCGTTCAGACCGTCCGATCGTACCGGTCATCCGCCTGCAAGGCGCGATCATGGCGGGCTCCAGCCAGCTTCGCCCGACCTTGTCGCTGGCGACGACGGCGTCTCTCATCGACCGGGCGTTCGCCTACCGGAAAGCTCCTGCCGTGGCATTGCTGATCAATTCGCCCGGCGGTTCGGCAGTCCAGTCCCGCCTGATCTTCCGGCGCATCCGCGATCTTGCCGAGGAAAAGGGCAAGCATGTCATTGCCTTCGTCGAGGACGTCGCCGCCTCGGGCGGATACATGCTGGCCTGCGCGGGCGACGAGATCGTCGCGGACCCCTCTTCCATCGTCGGTTCGATCGGCGTCGTGACCGCATCGTTCGGTTTTCCCGAGTTGCTCAAGAAGGCCGGCATCGAACGTCGCGTGCATACGGCGGGCCGCAACAAGGCGGTCCTCGACCCGTTCCTGCCGGAAAAACAGGAGGACATCGATCGGCTGAAGGAAATCCAGGCCGACGCGCACGAGATGTTCATCGACCTGGTGCGATCGCGGCGCGGCGCAAAGCTGGCCGACCATCCGGACCTGTTCACCGGAGCGTTCTGGACGGGTCGCAAGGGCAAGGACCTCGGTCTTGTCGACCAGACCGGCGACATGCGCTCGTTCCTGAAAGGGCGCTATGGCGACAAGACCGCCGTCCGGCTGATTTCGCCATCGCGCGGCCTGTTCGGCCGCCGTCTTTCGCTGCCCGGCATGGCGGCGGGACTTGCGGGAAATGTCGCCGATGGCGTGCTGGACACGCTGGAGGAACGCGCGCTGTGGAGTCGTTTCGGCCTTTGAAGCGCCGCAAATCCGGCTAAAATCGGACTCGGATAAAAGGGGCAAGACCATGCCACAGCTTCTTTTGCTCGCAGCCGCCGGCGTCATTGCCTGGGTGGGCTATCGCGCGTTCGTGCGCGAGGCGGAGCGCGTGACCGCCAAGGTCCGCCGGACGGAGCGCGAACGGGAAACCGGAACGATGGGGACGCTCGTCCGCGATCCCGAGACCGGCGAATATCACCTGCCCAAGGACTGAACCTTGGGCCAGCAGGAGATCGAGATTTTCGCGCCCGCGAAGATCAATCTGGCCTTGCACGTCACCGGTCGGCGAGACGACGGCTATCATCTGATGGATATGCTGGTCGCATTCGCCGCAACCGGCGACTGGCTTCGCGTGCGCCCCGCGATCCACGATCGTTTCCGGATCGCGGGTCCATACGCGTTGGCAATCCCGCATGACGGCGGAAATCTGGTGCTCAGGGCTCGTGACGCGTTGCGGAAGGCTGCGGGCGCGTCCGCCTGCCCGCCGGTCGAAATCGAATTGGACAAGGTCCTGCCGCCCGCTTCGGGCATGGGCGGCGGCTCCAGCGACGCGGCGGCAACGCTCAAGGCGCTGGCGCGGATCTGGGCCGTCGGGGAAACCGATCTAGCGGCGGTCGCCGCAACCCTCGGCGCCGATGTGCCGATGTGCCTTGCCGCCAAGCCTTTGCGCGCCCGCGGCATCGGCGAAATCATCGAACCGGTTTCGGCGTTCCCGCCAACGCCGGCGGTCCTGGTCAATCCGGGGGTCGAGGTTTCCACGCCGGCGGTCTTCCGGGCGCTGGCCCAAAAGGAAAATCCGCCGCTGCCGACGATTTCACCGCTCGCCACCCCGGCCGACGTTGCCGCCTATGTGGCGAGAACGCGCAACGACCTGCAACCGCCGGCGCTGGCACTTGCACCGGTCATTGGCGAGGCGCTTGCCGCCATCGCCAAAACCGGCCCGCTTCACCATCGAATGACCGGATCCGGAGCAACCTGTTTCGGCCTCTACGGATCGACGCAAGAAGCGGCGGAAGCGGCCGACGCGGTCCGTCGCGGAAATCCCAGCTGGTATGTCGTGGCGACCGAACTGAATTGAGAGACTGCGTCAGCGTCCCGGAGCGGGAAGAAGCTGGGCAGTCAACCGCTTGACCGCCAGTCCGCGCGCGACGCCTTCGGCGCCCTGGCCCGTCCGCGCCCGCGACAGCGCCTGACGTTTGGTGACGACAAGGCCCGTCGCCAGCGCTGTCGCAAATACCCTTGCAAACAGTTTCGGGCGGCTTTCGCGGCTGCGCGAGAAATTCGCCGGCATGGTGTTGCGAGTGATATGGCTGGAGACCGGGTCTTGCCAATCGCCCGTCAGCCGCGCACCGGGTTCCAGCAGAAGCAGCCATTCCGATTTGGCGGCCCGGATCGCCTCGACGATCTCCCCCGTCACGACACGGCAGCCGGCATGCTCGGCCACCTTCAGCGTTCCATCCGTCGATTCGTGGTCGCAGACGATGACCTCGCGCACGAGACCTTCGACCACAGCCGAAACAAGCGGCGCCAGGCTGCGGGCCAGGCCGTCCTCGTCGTTCCTCGTCTCGATGATCACGCTCAGCATGGCCGATGCCTAACCCTCAAATGGCGATTTCGCCAGCCCTCGTTTATGTTCTTGCTTTGTTCCTTTTTCTTCGATAGGAATATGTTCATCGCACCGTTCGCGGAACATTGCC
>WBZS01000514.1_pt1 | contig 47332 bp, 44 predicted proteins | sample 5204201 | NCBI WGS metagenome assembly WBZS01 (sample SAMN12344357, study PRJNA552823) | activated sludge metagenome | biome: Activated sludge suspended growth; feature: Nitrification reactor; material: Wastewater; isolation source: activated sludge from nitrification reactor of wastewater...
CGAGATAGATGTTGTAGTCGCTCGCACGCGTCCAATAACCATCGCTGTTAACCGTCGCGATGTCATTGGCAAGGAACCAGAGCGCACCGTCAATATCGAGGAGCGATTCGATGGCCCCTGGCAAATCCTCCGCTGGTGTTTCGTTTAGAACTTTGCAAAGGTGAATCAACGCGGCCCACGATTCTTCCTTGTCCGCCGTCTTGATTTCAAAAGTCGGTTTGTAGGCAGCAACATCATCTCCTTTGTATCGCAATCCTCCGTCGCCGCCTGGGCGTCCAGGGACTTTCCAGCGGGCTCCCTTGGACACTCCAAGATTTTCTTCAAGGAAGTCTTTGTTGAACTGTTGCACGTTCTCGTAAACGCCCCACGACTCGCCGTTGATGACGACTTTGACGAGATTCGCTTTCGGTGCCGCAGTGAATCGCCGTGCGATTGCTGCATAAATCGGCGCACTCAACATCGATGGGTCCCCTGCCCCGTTGAGCAAATTCAACGTTTTGTAGCCGTAGAGCCGTTGGTCTTTGTCGATCAAGTCCATCGAGAGGTTGAGAGATCGTTTGTAGGTCGCGGGCGTCATCATGAAGGAAGAGTTCCCACGGAATTTGAGGCCTACATTGGGATAGGTTTTTCCGTCGACGATCACTTCTGCAGGAACCTCGACATCGGTTCCCTTGAAGTCAGCCAGTTCCGCCTCCCATCCTTTAGCGTCTTCGAAATTGATGAAGAACGTGCGCAAAATTGAGGGATCATAGAGATCGTGATCTGGGTAGGTCTTCACCGAATCGACTTCAACAAAAGGGCCCTCTTTTGCTGGCTCGCGGTTGCGACCCGGTCCGCCCGGACCACCTGGAGGTCCAATTCCTGGAGGCCCCGGTGGAAACGGAGACCCAGGTGGAAACGGTGGTGGGCCCTCTGGCGGCCCGTCTTTTGGCGCCCCACCATCAGGCGGTCGGCGATCGTTTGGTGGAGGCCCTTCGGGAGGCCCGCCTGGAAATCCACCCGGTGGAAACTCCCCAAAGCGAGGGCCCGCTCCGGCACCCATTTTTTCGCGAGCCGCTTGGCGCAGTTCTGGCAGGGCCTTTCTGGCCGCCGAACGTTCTTCAGCATCTAGCCAACCATCTTTGTTCGCGTCAAATTTCTTGACTAGTTCCAAATCTGGAGCCATCGGACCAGGCCCAAAGCCCATTCGCCGCTGCCCTTCTTGCTGCGAAAAGATGGTCAATGCAAGACCAATGCACACGACCAAACTCGTAGCCGCGAATAATTTTTGTTTCATTACACTGTTCCTTCGCTTATCGGTTGCAATTCGTAATTTTCAATTTCAATATTTCGATTTCAATTTTCCAAAACCGCCAATGACCCCAATGAATTCGAGTTTTTCTCAATGCCTAACCAGTTCAAGTGTCTTGCATCCCAATACGTACTTGCTGCAACTCTCGACGCGCAGCTTAAGGGGCGAAAAAAATGATTCCGGTCGCACGGCAAATCCCGAGGGAACTTTACACTCGATCAACACGAAATCTTGCAATCGTCGCCCGAAATCCATTCGCAGATTCCGCCGACCAGTTTGATCGTAAAATTTGAGGTCGTAATCCAACGTCAAGCGAACTCCCGCCGCCCGGATGGGGTCCTGCGAGACGAAATGTTCGCGGTGATACTCAACCACTAACACTGGTTCGATGTTGCGCAGGAATCGAGTCTGAAATCCCGTTGGCAAAATATTCATCAATTGATTCTGCATTTCGCGAAAATTCATTTCGTGCAACGGTCGTTCTGCTCGAAGTCGCAGACGATGTTTGCCAGTCAACTTGTTCTCGCGCCATTTGATTTCAAAGTAAAACTCATGCTGTGGCAACAGCGAATCGTACCAGCGAACACGCACTTTGCGGCGGCTATCGAGTCCGTCCAAATTGGCGTGACACGCAGAGAATCGCGGGTCATCGAAATATAGACTACGAACCGTAGAGACCCTTTCGTTGTGAATTTGCCGCTGGAATCGGTTCAACAGAATCTGGCGAATCGTTCCAATGTCTGCTCCTGGCATTACGAACTTCGACTCAGTTCGCTCCCGCACGTCGCTTCTTTGTTCGCCTTCATCTTCCAGGATCGAAAAGTATGAAGAGCGATCATCGACAGGAACGGCCAGGTTTTTGACGAAACAACTTGTTCCGCTCGCGTCTCCTTGCTCAACAATTGACTCGTTGAATTCCACCGCTTCAAATCTTTCTGGCTAAATAGTTGAACTCAAGTTCACAAGCGACAATTCGCATTCCGGCAACGCGGCCTGTAACCGCGTCAACACGTTGGGCAAGTCGCTGGCCCTCTTTCCCTTGAAGACGACTCGCATTTGTCCACGTCCGTTTTCAACGTCGAACCGTTGCAATTGAAAGCTGCCGACGATCTGATTGATCCGATCCGCGATGGGGTCGCTTCCATGCGAGAAATATTTGGTCGAATCACCGGTAATTGTCAACAACATTGTTTCTTGATGGCGGCCTTGCTCAAACCACGATGTACAAACAATAAATACCGTTGCTACGGCGATCAGTACAAAGGCGATCATTGGTTGCTCAGCGCCGAGCGCTAAGCCAACACCAATGCAAAGGAACAAGTAAACGAGTTCCTCTGGTTCCTTGATTGCCGCGCGAAATCGCACGATCGAAAGTGCGCCTACCAGCCCGAGCGATAAAGCCAGCGAAGTTTTAACAACGGTAATGACGGCAATGGTCACAAGGGTAAGCAATGGGAAAACCCGAGTCACCGAGTCCCGACTGCTCATCGATTTTCCAAAGCGGTGATAAAGCCATTTGAGCAACAGCGCACACAAACCGCCGAGGACGAGATAAACCGTGAGCTTGGCAGCGTTCGTTGTCTGGCCGGTCGACAACGACTGTTGCACTTGGCGCCAAGCTTCTAGTAACTGTTGTTGCATCCCGCCATCCCAAATAGTTGATTCAAAAAAGAGTGTCCGTCGAACCCCTTTTTTCATTGAACAGCTAAATTGAACCCAAGAGAAGTGAAATAGTTCTTTTGCTTCGCCAAAATTCAGCAATTCTTAAGGTTCGAACGCAAGTGGCCGCGAGTTTCCATTTCTGCTGCGGCAGATCGACAACCTTGTCAAGCGAACCATCAAAAGACATATCCATTCGCGGCCAGCCGTTGCCCCATTGCGTCATAGGCTGCAGTTGGCATGTCGTGCACCCCGGTGGCATCGATCCAAGTATTATAAAACTGGAACAAGGCGCATACGGAGATTGCATCGTACAGCGCCTCGTCGGACCAGCCGGCAGCCTTCGCGCGATCGATGTGGCCTTGAGTTACCGAAGTAGAGTCTTGGCATATTTGCGCGATTAGCGTAAACAACGCTCGCCAGTCTTCTCGAATTTCGGCATGCACGTAGTCGGTCAGTACGGCAGCCACCGCATTTCTATCACCCAGCAACTCTGCCGCAACTGCGGCGTGAGAGCCGGTTCAGAACAAGCAATCGTTACGCCGTGACGTGAAGGCCGCAATCAGTTCTCGCAAACCCGGCGGCAGAGGGCTGGGACCGCGCATTACCGCCTGCGTGAAATGCATCAAGTGTTCCGTATGAGGCTTGTAAGCAAACAAGAATCGAATTTGCGGGACTGGAACGCCAGCAGTTTGCATTTGTTTGATCGAATTCCCGACAGGCCCAGTAGGCTCTTTTTGTTCGACGTCAGCAAGATACATTGATTGCATGCATTCCTCGCCCAATAAAAAAACTGAACACAGATGTCCATCAATCTATCGGGGTTTTCCGGAAAGTTCAAACCACCCAATTTCTTTGGTCCTGACTGATCAACTAAACTGTTGGTCGGGCAATTTTTCTTTGCTCGCCGAATTCCTGCTGGGGTGTCAAAAATCAACCAGATCCAAAGGCTGCATTAATGACCGATGAAGACAAAATCTTGACGGCGCGTATTCAGGCCTTGATTGAAGGAACGCCAGGACTGTCGCAGCGGACGATGTTCGGTGGAATCTGCTTCATGATCAACGGCAATATGTGCACCGGACCATGGAAGGGCTCGCTCATTGTTCGTCTTGATCGAATCCAACATAACGAAACTCAAGCGGAACCTAACGTGCACCCGATGGACCTGACGGGTAAGGTAATGCGGGGATGGGCGATCGTTGATCGGAAGGCACTCATTGATGACGACGATCTCAAAGGCTGGCTCGATCGAGCCGTCAATTTTGCGAGTGGATTGCCACCCAAATGAAATCCAAATTCAAAAAGAAAGAAACAAATCCATTGCGGCAAAAGTCTAGAGGGCAAACGTCTGGCGTTCTTTTTCTCGTCCTGAGCCTGGTCGTTGCTTTCTTCGTCAACAGCGTAGCGGCAATTTTCGGTTGGTTGTGCAAAGAGGATGTCATTCCCAGCAACGACGTTTTCAATTGGGACACCGTAATGGCAATAATTGTATTGCCGTTGGCGATCGTCCAAGCTGCATTGCTTGGGGGAGTTGCGGGCGCATTCGAACCGCGATTGACCACTCGACTCAAATGGATTTTGCCACTGCTAGTGACGCAGTTTCTGCTTTTGACGGCACCATTCATTGGCCTTGAAAAAAACTCAAACTATTTGGTCGCCATTGCCATCTACCAACTGTTGGTCTTTTTCCCCGCATGGTTGGTCAGCCAATTTTTGCGTTGGATGACTGGCCGAAATTTGCGCCATGCCAATCGCGTTATTCAATCCGAAAAGCGGTTTCATATTTCGATTCGATCTCTGTTGCTCGTGACCTTTTTAGTCGGTTCCGTCTTTTCAGTCGTCCGTTCGTTTCCAGAAGAAGCAACTGGTTGGAGCGCCATAGGGTACGCGATTCTAGTTGCTGTGGGGGTTTACGTGGGAGCACCCGCTGGAATCTTGATTCCACTCCTATTGTGGCCCATGCTTTCCAAAGACCGGCATAATTTTCAAAGGGGCATGATCGCGCTCGGCATTGCGTTTGGCGGACTTTTGCTCCTGGCAGTCAGTTTGACAGATGAATCAAACGACAATTGGCTTTTGTCCATGGGACTTTCGAACCTGTTTTTGGCGACGGCATTGTCCGGTTTTTCAATTCGGTTGGCCGGATTTCGCTTGCTGCCGAAGGACTCTGCCATCGTTGCAGTGCACGATGATTAACTGCACTTTATCTCGACGATGCACGCCCAACAGCATTTCCAGCGTGACCGTCAATTAAGAGGTAGATCGCGACATTTCCAGCAATTTAGCCTCCCCGAGCGCAACCCTCTTCGTAACAATACTCTCTGCGCTCGAAATTCGTAAAGCCTTGCAACGCAAGGACTTACGAAGTTCGAGACCCGTTTGGTCTGTTTCTTCACGAAGAGGTTCTAACTATGGGTTAACATCCTCTCCGGGTATGATAACGACGACTCACTTTCGCAACAATAGGAAAAAGCGGCTTGTTCGCCATTCGCCGTTCCATCATTCACCGCCTGTCTGCACCAGCCCGTTGACGAGCCGACCCGATCAATGCGACGAACTGCATTGCGTTTCTTTCCACAGTTGGGAAGCAAAGCTCGTTCGCAAGCAGCCCGATTCGCGTGCATGTTTCGGCTCCTACACTCTCGTCACCGGGGAGCCAACTGGCATGGATCGAGTGAAACGATGCTAATGAACTAACTGGCACTCGATAGATACTCGGTCGCCGGCTCGCTGCTCCCAAAACACGAAAACTGGCGATTCATTGCCGTCACCAACTGCGACGATTGGATCTCGAGCGTTTTCAGCAATAGTTGTCGAGTTGGGAGTTCCAAGCTTCGCCAGCCGAACTTGGCCATCGCGTTTGGTGAGCCAAACGACATAAGTCCCACTCGGGTTGCTTGCGATCCAAGGTTGTTCACCGTTTTCCAACATGGTATCCGACTTGGCTTTTCCAATGGACGTGAAGACAGTGTTGCCACGACGCCAAGCGGTAACAACTTCGCCATTCGGTGCGATCGCCAACATGCCGCCGTCCATTGGGCAAGCATTTAAGCTCCAATGTTGGATTCCAAGTCGTTCTCCGAGGCCGAATGTCTCGCCTTTATTGTTTGAAGAAACCAGATACATATCACGATTCCCCTTCAATGAGTTTCGAAACAAGACATGCACGGAATCGCCTTCGGTCGCTACCGATGGATGGCAGCACTCACAAATACTTCCATCGGGAGATTGGTAGACCAACTGATTCTTGCTCCAACTGGCCCCTTGATCGATCGATTTAGATGCGAAGAGCTGAGTCCGCTTCGCACGAAGGTCAAGCCAAACGCACCACAATGTTCCATCGTCACTGGCTGTCATTGCGTGCAGGCCCTCCCGCGCCGAGGCCTCAATGTCGTTGACCTTCACTGGGCCAAGCCAGCTCTTTCCGCCGTCCAGTGAGCGGTACGCCAAAACGTCTCCATCAGCACCTTTGCCCTGCGGACCTCCAATCGCAGTGATGACAATAGCGTCGCCGGCATGAGCAATCCGAGGACCTCTTCGCATTCCAAGAGACATGTTAGGTACCTGAAAGGCGACGAGCGGTGAGGGCTTTTCATCAACTCCAGTTCTGCAGTAATAAACGTCAGCTCCAACGCCGAATGTGACATGGGCGACACCCCTCGAGTCAACACACGCTTGGGGTTGTTTCGGTGATCTCTCGCCGCTCCCCGAGATGATGGTGAATGGTTCGGAACCAGAGACGAACGCGGGAAGCAACATCAGAAGAGCTGTCAAAGCAGTCTTAAACATTCGGTGAACTCACTTGGTCTGACACGGGTAGCCCAGAGCCAAAAAGGTAAAAAAGTGCAGGAGTGACGATTTGGTCTAGAACGGTTGATGCAATCATGCCGCCAAACAACACAATGGAAAGCGGGTAAAGGATCTCCTTGCCAGGTTCGCCGTACCCGAACAACAAAGGAAGCAGTCCTACAAAGCTGGTCATGGCTGTCATCATTACGGGCGCGAGGCGTTCAAGGCTGCCGCGAATGATCATTTCCTTTCCAAATGGCATTCCATCAACTTCCATCAAGTGTTGATAATGCGAGATCATCATGATGCCGTTGCGACTAACAATGCCTATGAGCGTGATGAATCCAACCCAGTGCGCCAAAGATAAATGGGTCGCCTGAATCCAGATACCTGGCCAGAGATACCAAGCTTGGCCCACGAACTCAGAAGCTTCAGGTCTATTCACAATCAGGAGCGCAACAATCGCGCCTAGCGCTGCTAATGGCACGTTCACAATCACCTGGAGTGCAGAACGCTGCGAGCCAAGTGCTTTCATCAGCAGCAGGTAGACGCCGACGATACTCAGCAGTGCAAATCCCCATAATCTGTACGTGGCCTGCTGCTGTGCTTCGAATTGTCCACTGTAGTCGAGATAGTACTCACCTGGCAGCTCATGAAGAGATTGTTCAACCGGCTGGAGTGCTAGTTTGATATCGCGTACGACACTTGCCAAGTCGCGCCCCTGGACATTGCAGAAAACGGCAACTCGGCGTTGAACGTTTTCACGATTGAGTACATTGGGGCCGGTCGTATCCAAGATTTCGGCTACTTGCGAAAGTGCGACCTTAGCTCCGGAAGGCGTCTCAAGAATGGTTTCTTCTATGACGTTTGGATCTTTGCGCGCCTCCTCGTCATACCAGACCACTAAGCCGAAGTACTTATCCTCTTCGATAACCTGTGAAACAATTCTGCCTTTGAAAGCCGTCTCCAATACTTCCGCCACGTCACCCGGTGTAAGACCGTATCGTGAAGCCTCGTCACGCTTGACTCGCATCTGCAGTTGCGAAATCTCAATCTGTGGCTCAATCTGCAGGTCGACGACCCCGTCAATCTCTTGCATCCGAGCCTGAATATCGTATGCCGCGGTGCGAAGCTCACGCAGATCAGGACCAAATACCTTCACCGCGATCTGAGCGCGAATGCCGGACATCATGTGATCTAAACGATGGGAGATCGGCTGGCCGATGTTGACGGCCGCACCCGGAATGCTTGAAATCCGATCGCGCAGGTCCGCAATCACCGACTCCTGCGCTCGCCCCTGGTATTCAAAGCTCCAAAGATGCGCGATCGGAATCGCTCGCAGGACAGCATTGTGCCATCCCACTTTCTCGGTCTTATGTTGAGCGAATCGCACTTCGAATTCCGTGTTGTTCACACCTTCTGCATGCTCATCCAACTCGGCACGTCCGGTCCGGCGGGCAACCGAGAGAACCTCTGGCACTTCAAGCAGGATATCTTCAACGCGGCCAGCAATTCTCTGGCTCTCGCCTAGGGAAGTTCCTGGTTCAAGTCGTAGATTGATTGTCGCTGTTCCTTCATTGAATGGCGGCAAGAACTCACCGCCCATCCAAGGAAGGGTCATGCAACTGAGCAGCACTAATACGCTTACTCCAGCGAGGACTGTCCTTGGACGACTAAGCGTCCATCGCAGCAATCGTTCGTCCCAGTACTTCAACCATCGCATGATTAAAGGTTCGCGTCTGTCGGCTAAGAACGGCGCGCGAGGCAGCAATACACTGGCCAGTACAGGTGTAAAGGTTAAGGCGACCACCAACGAACATAGTAAGGCGACGATGTAGGCAATACCCAGCGGTGCGAACAACCGCCCCTCGATTCCGGACATCATGAACAGCGGCAACACAACCAACACGACGATGAGAGTTGCGTAGACGATCGAGTTGCGAATCTCGCTCGATGCTGAGAAGATAACATCCAAGGCAGGCTTCTGAGCTTCAGTTGGCAACTGCTTGTTTTCGCGAAGTCGACGATAAATGTTTTCAACGTCAACGATCGAATCATCGACCAAGTCACCAATGGCAACCGCGATCCCGCCAAGTGTCATCGTGTTTATCGAGATACCAAACAGGTAAAAGACGATGACAGTTAGCAATATTGACAGCGGCATGGATGACAATGAGCTGATGCTTGTACGAAAGTTGCCTATCAAAAGAAACAGAATCACGATGACCCAGATAGCGCCGTCACGTACTGCTTCACTGACGTTGTCAACCGCCGCTTCAATGAAGTGGCTCTGGCGAAAGATTTCGGATTCAAGCTTTACGTCCGCTGGCAACTCACGCTGAACCGAAGCCAGCACATCGTTTATTCTTCGGTCAAGCTTAATCGTGTCCGCGTCAGGCTGCTTTTGCACGGTAAGCATTACCGCCATACCGCCTCTCAACTCGCGGTACGGCCTAGCATGTGGTTGTCCAACGAGATCTCTATCGCTAGCTGCTTGGTGCTCGCCATCGTTCATCTGCGCATATTCCGCAGCTCGATCGACGGCGAAATTTACATCTGGCTCAATCTTCACGACCGCAGAAGCGTCGCCGCGCTTAATCGGTCCGCCCAGTTTGACATCGGCCACATCGCCGATTCGTATGGGTACTTGCTCACGCCAAAGTATAGGAGTTGCGGCGACCTCCTCGAGAGTTAGCGACTGGCCTTGGATACGAAGTAGCGATTCTTTTTCGCCGCGATCCATCACACCACCACCCGCAAGCACATTGGCTTTTGCGGTGGCGTCCGTTAGCTGTGCAAGGGTTACATTGCGAGCCGCCAACCTCGAAGGGGAGGTGAGGACTTGATATTGCTTAAGAATTCCGCCCATCACGGAAACCTGCGATACGCCTTCAACGGCAAGGAGTCGATTGCGCACCGTGAACTCGCCCAGCGTGCGCAGCTCCATCGCTTTCGCGTCCGCCTCAAACTTCGAGCTCGGTTCAATATCGCTACGAAGCGCGAGCAACATGATTTCACCCATGATGGATGAAATAGGCGCGAGCGTCGGGTTGGTACCCGCCGGTAGTTTTGATTGAGCTAGCTGCAACTTCTCATTCACGATCTGTCGATCAATGAAGATGTCGGTTCCCCAGTCAAACTCAACCCAAATGATCGATAGACCAATGGCCGACGATGAGCGAACGCGTTTGACGCCGGTCGCTCCGTTTAAGAGTAATTCGATCGGTCGCGTCACGAGCACTTCGACTTCTTCCGGAGCCAGGCCCGGTGCTTCGGTCATAATCGTCACCGTGGGACGATTAAGGTCGGGAAACACATCGACGGGCATAGTCCGAAGCAAAGATGCTCCGACTAGCATTACGAGCAGTGAGGCAATCGCAACGATCGCCCGGTTGTGCAATGAGAAACGAATGATGCTGTCGAGCAAGGATGCTACCTCAATGATGCAAAGGCCGTCTGTAACTCACGACCACCAACGGTTACGACCAACTCACCCGCTTCGATACCGTCAACAATTTCCGTGTACGCACCGTCAGAGCGACCAATTTTTAGTCGGCGTCGATCGACGTATCCATCGTCCTTTTGAACAAAGCTGAAATAGTGCATCCCCTCGCGAAGGATGGCGGATGAGGGGATCGCAAGAGTCGATGTCGGACTTCCGATCGGCAAGACGACCGTGATCAATGCGCCTGAGCGAAGTTGCGGGACACTGGAGTTAGACTTTGGAGTAAGCCATATCCTCTGTGTGCGGGTCGACTCGTTTACGGTTGGACTGATTCGTGAAACGACGACTGGAAAGCTAATGTCAGGATCGGCAAGTATCGTGGCGATGCCATTCACTTCTCCATTTAGAGAATGGGTCTCGGGCGATCGTACATGCGCCTCAATCCATACGGACTCGAGATTGTGAATTTCGACAAGAGGCTGGCTCGCGGAAACGGTTTCGCCTAATGTGACTACGGACGAGGTAATGCGCCCTGCTATGTTGGAGCGAAGTGGAAGATAGTTGAGGATTCGCCGTTCTTTAACGATTGATTCTATTTCGCTTTCAAGTAATCCCAACGTAGAAAGCTGCCGCCTTAGGCTTTCGGCCCGCGCCTTTAACTGGTCCGCTTCCGAGCGCGTTTCCAATACGATGCGTAGTGAAACCGCATCGCCTTTGACGCCGTCAAGCCGATCAGCGCGACGAAGCGAGAGATCGGCGTCAAGCGACGTGCTGATCAGGTCGAGCTGGAGCTTGTGAAATTCAGGCGAAGCAATCTCCAATAATATTTCACCGGCCTCGACGTATCGTCCCGGATTTAGTTTGTGCGAATAGACCGTTCCGTCTAGTTGAGAGGAAAGTACGCTTCGGTTCTCGGGGGGCAACGTCACGGACGCTGTTAGCTGCGTAGTCGAAGCAACTTCGCGGTGACTCGCTGGCTCGGACCGTATCCCTAAACGTTGCTGGTCACTGCTATAGAGCTTTAGGACGCCAAGAAAGAACAAGCTCGACAACTCGTGACCTCCCTTTACTACCACTCGGTCACCAGGATAAATGTCGCCTTGGAGCACTTCGACCATCGGCTCGCTTTGCTTATGCGCTTCCAGAGTACGCTTACCTAACTGGATGGTTTTCTTCCGGTACTCTGCGGATGTCCGAGTCGATGCCTCTTCAACAAATACATAATTCTGCAGCCCGTCGCTGTATACTGCCCGCTGCGGAACGGTGAGTTTCTCATCTTGCTCTGACGTATAAATCGTGCCCCGACCAACAAGTCCAGGAATGATCGTTTGGTTTGCGAGTGTCATCCACGCTGAACTGACTTGAGTTTGGGAATCTAAACCAGCATCCATGCGATCGATAATGCCTTCTACCGAGATCGACGACGCAGGGAACTCGACCTTCACTCGGTTGCCTACTTTGGCCTTGAAAATATCCTTTTCCAAGAGTTGAAGCCGAACCCAAACTTCATCGGTATTAACAACTTCAAATAGGTGTTCCAACGCCTCCACGTACTTGCCCTCTGCCAGGTCCGAGTGAAGGATCTGGCCAGCGATAGGCGACCGAATGGGATAGTTCAACGAACCAGATGCGCTGTTTTGGAAGACATCGGAAGAAACGCCAAGAGTACGGGCGCGAATTCGGGCGACTTCCACTCGGTTCTGACTCTGCTCAACTGCGTTTTCGATTTCCAGCAATCGTTGCATCGGCACAGCGCCGGCCAACGCAGTTGGTCTTGTCATGTCAAGCAGACGCTGATTAAGGCTTACGTCATTAACTGCTTGCTGATAATCCAGTTTGAGCAGTTCCAATTCGCGGCTACTCAACTCGGCAATGATCTGGTCCTTTTTCACAAAGTCCCCAGGACGCGATAGTAGTTTGGCGATGCGACCAGAGATCTGCGCCGAGCCGAACGCCTTTGCTTGCCACGGTGTAACGGCCTCCGCATAGACCGTCAACGTGGAAGCAACGGTGCCTACCAGAAGTTCTTCCGCTTGAAGTCCAATGGCATTCCGCGCTTGCGCTGACAATGTCAGTTGACCATTCTGTGTATCAACTTGAACACCCTTGGTGGGAAGCGGTTGATGTCCCTCGTGGCCGCTAGCCGCCGACGTAGCCAGGGCAAGCATTAACACTGCGATGAATCGAGCTTGTGATGGAAGATTCATAACCTACTTCTTGATGAAACTATCTGGATCAGGCAGCGGGTCCGTTGACTCTTTTGCGGAAGCCAAAAATTCGTCGACGCACGGAGGGCAGCAGAACTCGTAAGGCTTACCATCGATAATCCACGTAAATTTGGAATTCGCTTTTGTTCCCGAGATAGGACACAGCATGTCGCCGACTTCTGGCTTCATGTCATGTTCCGACTTCATCCCTTTGAACTTTTGCGAAGCCGTCATATTGCCATTGGCTTCGATGTCCGCAACGGTGTACCGACCGCCCGGTGTCAAATACAACTCTCGTTCTGCTTCGTTAGCGACCTTAGCCGGCATGTCGGACGATTCATCATGGCTCTCCTGCCCAGAGACAAAACCCAGACGAAATCGCTCGCCATCGATTCGAATGTTTGGAATGGTTACATCCAGCTTGCGCCCCACCAGCTCCTGTGGCAGTTGCCCCATGAAAAGCGAAGTCTTCCCAGGGCTGTCGCCGTCCTGTGGAGATGCCTCAAACGAGATTGGTTTGGAATCCGCGTCCCCTTCGGCTTTGACAAACCCTTTCAACGTCTGGCTTTCCACGTCGATAACTCGACTCTCATCCTTGCCAAGCGTGTAAAGCCGAACAGCACCTGCTGAATCGATGACCGCTTCCACGTGATAACTGTCTCTCCCCAGCGAAATCATGATGCCGCCGTGAGCACCCGGGATATGACCATGTTCACTGTCAGCGTCGCCGGCAATTGAGTTCGTTGCAGATCTCTCATCGCTTGCAACGCCAGCCTTTTCACCCTCAACGCGTGGTGCAGTCTGATCTGCGGTCTCGTCCGATTGCGACGGATTACAGCCACTAAGGAAGACCAGAGTGGTCACCGCTAGGGGCAGAATAAACAAACAACACAAGTTCCATCTTTTCATTTCTAAACACCTTCAGTTGAAACAGTAGAATCGGACGGTTACTTCTTGAGCGACGCTTCGTAAAGGTCATCAAGCTTGGACAAGAACTTGGCTGGTTCGGCCTTCATCTTCTTTACACATGGCGGGCAACAGACGTATACAAAGTGCCCATCGACAATACCGTGCTTCGAATCGGCAGAGATTTCATTGTCCGTCATCACCAAGCAGTGTCCTTGGGCTTTGGCGAAGTTGGTTCGGATCTTTTCAATGTGCTTAACATCCGGCTTCGACTCGAGGCATGCTTCACAACAGACATAAAGCACCTCTCTGGTTTCTGAATTCGTCATCTTGACCGGCTCGGCATGGTCAGTGAGTGACTCGCCCGACACTGGACATATGGCTTGCACAGCAATTCGCAGACGCTCGCGACGTTGCTCAGACGTTTCGTCTTTTGCTGTTTGCGCATAACTTGATGCTGCCGCAGTGAAAACGAAAAGGAGAGCGAGAATACTGTTCTTGATCATGGTTTGGTCCTCTATGGAACAAGGGAGTTGGAAAGGGATAGCGAATTCATCGAAGTGGAACTTACAACTTCAGAGACGCTACCCAGTGATTCACTTCAGTCAGATCATCTGCGCCGACGATCGTCATTTGCCGATCTTGGTTTCTCCAGCTAACGGCTAGTTGCCCGGCTGACTCAATAATCTTGCAAGGCATGCCCGCGCACTGCGTCTCAATTGACGGGGAGTCGCCAAACCAGACAGGTTGCTCATCTCGGTGCTCAAAGACGATCAGTGATGTGCCGTCGCTTCGCTCACAAATGGTTGCCGAGCATTTGCAGCATGGCATGTTCAAAACGTGTGTTGACACACGAGTGAAACCTTCGGGAACACCTTTGAATAATGCCGGCTGATAGCCAAGATATTTCGTAGCTTCTTCGGTATTTAGTTCGCGGCCGTCGTACTTCTCGCTCAGTTTGGACAAGGCGAGCTGAGGTTCCGTTCTGGCTGAGCGGAATACCTCGGCAAAATCAACGGCCATTGCAGCATGATCGTGCAACGCATTAGCGGTGTCGTGATTGTCGGGCGCAGCATAGCGCAGTGCCGAAACCAGGATAAGAACACCAGCAGCCGCGGCCACAATAGAAGTGCCATAACGCTTGGCCCAAGCCCTCCAATGGGATTCTGTCGAAGCAAGTGTCACAACAGGCGTTTCGAGTTTGAGAGAAACTTGTTCCCATACTGCTTCCGTATCGACTATCCGCTCCGAACGTCGCATCAATACGCCCATCGAGCGGTATTCAGACATCAGCCCACGGCATGCATCGCATTGCTCAACATGCTCCTCCAGTTGGAGACATGCCGCGGCGTCGAGTTCTTCGTCGATGTACGCAGACAAGTGTTCTTCAACAATATCGCAATTCATTCTTATGCCTCCCAGCCCAAGTGGATCAGAGAAGTCCTCAATTCGTTTCTAGCCTTGTTTAGTCGTGAACCAACGGTACCTTCGGGTATGCCCAGAACGCTTGCGATCGCTGAGTATCCAAGCCCTTCGACTTCTTTCATGTGTAAAATCGCTCGCTGCTCACCCGTGATTTGTTGCATAGCCAACTCAAGCACCTCAATATCTTCGTCTGCTTGAATCTTTTCATTAACATCGAAAGACACTTCTCCAGCCTCCGCGACTTTTTGAATGCGCTGTTCTTCTCGTTTCATTTTTCGCAGGTACTGCAAGCTTTGATTCACAGCCATTCGGTGCGCCCATGTTTCGAGCGTCGATTCGAAACGAAACTGACTAAGCCTCGAAAACAAGTGGATGACGAAGTCCTGCATTACGTCGTCAGCATGACTATCGCCAACAATCTTTCGAATGACTCGATAGCACCTAGCTGCCAATAGTTCGTAAATGTGCTTTTGTGACTCTCGATGTCCGTTGCTGGCACGACTAATCCACAGCGTCAATTCTTCTTTAGTCAGCGGTGATGCACGATCCTCCGCTTTTCCATTCATCTCATTGGATGACTCTGTTGGTATCATTCTTCACTCCTTCCCGCCGAAAAGAGAAAACTGCCCGAAGCCTTCGGAAGCTTCGAGCAGGACTCAATCTCAGACCGTACTTGTCGATCTAGCGAGGGCAGCAAGGTTGATCTACCGCACAGCAGTAAGCATTTTTCATGCAGCAGGAAGGTTCGCTAACGGAGGCCTCAGACGCTGCATTCGTGCTTTGCTGACTTCCATTTACCGAGTAGGAAACTGCGGAAAGAGCGAGAGCGCCCAAAACAGCGAGTTTTGTCAACATGATTCACCTATTTTGTATAAGAAACTAAAAAGCCAGTGGTGTGTGCCTGAAGTTAAGCACACAGCCAGTCAACAATCCCGAAGCTATCGGTTTGTCGGTCTTCTCATTTCTTCCAAACACAGGCGATCGACTGCCAGGAACAACCCTCGAAGGGAATTGGAACTTCATGTCTTTGAAACACAATCCGTTGCGCACGAGGGATGACGTCCCAAGTCGTTAGGGCAGTCGTGAAATACTGCACAGCAATGGACAGAGATCGAGGTTCGTGCTGAGCAGTAGCGCTAGAAATAGCTTTCGCGCATTGGCATTTGTTGTTCCCCGCAACGCTGGAACTTCGAAGTCCCTCGGAATTCACACTTCTCGCACCGGATGCTTGGGCAGCAGCACATTTGGGGCACTTTGGCGAAGGGAATGCGTTCGGCACCGCGTGATCAGCGCTGGCTGGCGTAGCCACTTGCGCAGTCGCCAGACTTGCAATGATCGTTCGCGAGAGGCAGCAACACGAAACTCCGCCAAAGATTTGACTGTACGCAACCGCGAACAGCAAAACGACATGGAGGGTAAGTGATGACATGACTCGTGCTTTTGCTTCAAATTTCGATGCTTACGTGCTTTGGATGGACCTCAAGCCGCGTTCCTTCACGGAATTTCCAGTTTTTTTCCGATTTTGGCTCCGCGAGTCGAAGTGCTGGTAGATTTCCCTGCGAACAGGCCCATTCTACCTGAAGAATCGTTGCCGTGCCGGCATCCAACCTAGCGATACGGCCACTTCACCTCTACGCCAATAAGGGACGCAAAAATGAACCAAGTACCACGTAAACAGGCCTTCCAGATCACTGGCATGACCTGCGGCCACTGTAAATCAGCGGTTGAGTCAGCCATCCGAGCCACCGAGGGCGTAACCGCTGCCCAGGTTGATTTGAAAGCAGGAAAAGCAGTTGTCGAGGGGCAATTCGTCGACAAATCAATCGTGGCTTCCGTCGAAGAAGCCGGCTATGAAGCAGTAGCCTCTCATTAGCAACCTCTAGCCAAGTGGTGGGCCTCTCAGACGAGGAGATGGATAATGATGAATGCTGAGCAGACGGTCGAGATTGGCGTCAAGGGCATGACCTGCGCTGCATGTGTCCGACGCGTCGAAAATGGACTGCGCAAGATCCCATCAGTGACCAGCGCTTCAGTCAACCTCGCGACGGAGCGTGCGGCGGTCGAGTTCGACCATTTCCCACAAGCTGGCGAACTCGAAACGATCCAACTTGCGATTACAAAGCTGGGTTATGAGCCCGTTGAGCTCTCCACGGTGCGAAACTCGGGTTCGATTGAGGACAACGATTTAGAAGCTCAGCGATTGTGGCATTTGTTCGTCGGAGCAGCGATCTTTGCACTACCGATCGTTGTGCTTGCGATGGCTCCCATGTTGTTCGACGGAGTCATGAGTTTGATGATGTCCTGGTTGTCGATGGAGCAGTGGAATTGGGTCATGTTCGGCTTGGCCATTCCTGTTCAATTCTGGTTTGGCGGACGCTTCCTTCGACTAGGCGCAAAGAGCCTCTTTTCAACATCTCCCGATATGAATTCGCTGATTCTTCTGGGGACGATGGCCGCTTTCCTCTACAGCACTGTTGTCACGGTTTTTCCCCAGTGGATTCCTCCGCAATCGCGTCATGTCTACTTTGAAGCGTCGGCAGTAGTGATCACGCTAATCTTGTTAGGCAAATTCCTTGAAACGAAGTCTAGGCATCAAGCGTCTGACGCAATGAAGGTACTTCTAAAACTGGTACCGAAAATGGCCACAGTTATACGCAACGGTGAAGCGGTAACCATTCCTGCGGAGGCTGTTGTCCTTAATGATGTTGTTGAAGTCCGTCCTGGATCTGCCATCGCAGTGGACGGTGTGGTCGTTAGTGGCTCTACCTATATCGATGAGAGCATGGTGACTGGTGAGAGCGTACCAGTGGCCAAGGAAACGGGGGACGAAGTGGTGGCAGGTACGATCAACGGCAGTGGAAGTATTCAGTTTCGAGCCACTGCCATCGGAGCCGACACGACTTTAGCGAAGATCGTGGCGTTCGTTGAATCTGCGCAGGCTTCGAAGCCGCGCATTCAAGGCATTGCTGATCGAGTCGTCGCGTACTTTGTACCCGTGGTGTTGTTGATCGCATTGCTTACTGCCCTCGCATGGCTTTTCGTAATGCCCGGCGGCTCAATCGATCAAGCACTCATCCATGCGGTCGCTGTACTCATTATTGCTTGCCCATGTGCAATGGGACTCGCGGTTCCTACGAGTGTGATGGTGGGTACGGGCAAGGCGGCGCAACAAGGGATTCTGTTTCGCTCGACGGATGCGATCGAGTCTTTGAGCCAAGTTGCATTGATCGCTTTTGATAAAACCGGAACGCTGACGGTTGGAAAACCGCACCTCTCGCTATTCCACGTATTGCCACCGTTCTCGAGTGACGACTTGCTGGCCCAACTGGCTCTCGTAGAACAGCGATCGGAGCACCCTTTGGCCACGGCTATTGTGGATGCCGCTGCCAAAGGGCCCAAGTCGCCTCTTACCGTAACCAGCTTCAACGCCATTGCAGGCGCGGGAGTTGAAGCCGAATTATCCAACGGTCACGCGATAATCATCGGCTCGGAAAAGATGATGCGAGAACGCCGCATCGATACATCGTCGTTAGATGCACAAGTGGCTGATGCAATGTCCGAGGGAAGCGGATACTTCTTTGCGGCGGTCAATGGTTCGCTCGCCGCGATCATGATCGTGTCAGATCCCATCAAACCGTCGACACCAAGTGCAGTGGAGCATCTAAAACAATCGGGCTACGAAGTGGCGCTCATCTCAGGGGACAATGAGCGAACCGCATTATCGATTGCAGATCGCTGCGGGATACCAGCAACGATGGTATATGCGGAAGTGCGTCCGAATGACAAGGCAGACGTGGTATACACGCTCAAGCGAGACGGACGACGTGTGGCTTTCGTGGGCGATGGCTTGAACGATGCTCCTGCGTTAACAATTGCTGATGTCGGCATCGCGATGGGCACAGGAACAGACCTTGCGATCGAGAGCGCAGATGTGATTGCGATGTCTGGCGACATTCAGAACATTCCGCGTGCGATAAGCTTGTCGAAGGCCGTGATGTTGAACATCAAGCAGAATCTGGGCTGGGCATTTGGCTACAACGTTTTGCTTATTCCCATTGCAACCGGCCTGCTTAAACCCATCACAGGTCTGAGTCTGTCACCGATAGCGGCAGGTCTGGCGATGAGTCTCTCTAGCTTCTTTGTCGTGACAAACGCATTGCGATTAAGGTCGTGGCGATGAATTTGGTTTCGGGCCGCGCCTGAAGCGCGGCCCGAAACAACAGACTCTTTATTTCACTTCCCGGTTGTTGCTATGCAATCATTTTTGAGCTTGCTTGAGCATGTCGCGACATTCCTTCGCGCACTCTCGGCAGGATTTAGCACAAGCGGCCATCTGTTCATCATCGGGAAATTTTTCACACGCAGCCGCACACTCTTCACAACACTTGGCGCAGCATTCGAGCATGGGCTTAGCTAAGGGGCTGTTGCGCGCGCACAGTGTCGCACATGTTTTGCAGCACTCGGCGCAGTCAGCGCACATTCTTGCAGTTGCTTGATGCTCCTTTTTCCCTTCGGAAAGCATTTTTAGGCAATGATCAAAACAGCTATCGCACTCGATCTGGCAAGCGGCACAGACTTCGGCGCATTTTTTCATTTTCGAATCCTCATGTTGGTCAGCAAATGCCGTGAGCGGAACAATCGCAGATAGGGCGAACGCGGCAACAAGTGAAAAGTGGGACATGACAAACCTCGCATTGAATGGACTTAACGCAGCATCGAAACGGTCGATACCTTTTTCCGCCGCTGCCGCAGCACTCATGCCGGAATACGGCGTTTCTTGGACATAGAGCAAGTATGCCAAAAAATCGAAAAAGCTGTGAAGGCAATTCGCTTGAGCTTCATCTAAGCACTCACTCAAGATTTAGCGAGCATTCTGCAAACGACTTGCGCAGTGGCGAATCTGATTGATCGCCAATCGAGCAAGTTGAGTGCACAGTGTTCGCAAATAATCCAAAGTTCGCTGAAGAAAGTGTCTGCCAAATGCATCCAAACTCAAGGTAGCGGAAGTGGTTTCATGCAACGCGAGGTCCAATAGTGAAATACGAGGTTGAAAAATGAAGTCAGTAGCTATGTTTTTGATGTTGGTTCTTTTTGCGGTTAGTCTTGCAATTGCGGCGAGTGTCGCAAGCAACCCGACCACTGATGTGTCACAATCATGCGTTTGCTCCAGTTGCTGTACCGACGGCGGCTGCTGCTGTGAAACCGGGATTTGCAGCTGCGCACAGTGCACATGCGAATGCTGCACAAGCGATTCCAATGCCTGTGAGGCCACTTGTTGCGGAGGCAAAGAATCTAGCTCAGCCGCGAGCACGCTCACACAGGGTGTCGAGAGTGGTACGTGCCCAATGTGCCCATCCGAGAAGGGACTGAAAAAGGTCGTCTCAGGTGCCAAGTAGATTGTCAACAATACTAACCCGTTTGTTAAACCGGCAGGTTGTCAAAGAGTGTTGGTTGTCTTTAACGACCAACACTCAATGCGAGGCTAGCTTCGCATTGGCCTGAAATGTTAATTAGGAAGCATTGAACAAAAATTTGTCTCGACGATCGGGGAGGAATCGTTATATCCACAAACGAAGAAGGAATTGAGCGCGTTGCCATGCGTTATGAGACATTGGTGATAACGGATGCAGCATTCACGCTCGCTCCGCGAAAAATCGATAGGCTTGTGTATTCACTACTTCGACGCGTAGGTATTGCCGACTTCAGCCTGCTCATGTGTTCCAACGTCGAACACTTAGCTGCATCCGGACAAAAGTTACCCGACGGGATTGAACTAATTGAACTATCGGTCGAGAGCTTCGATATTCTTTCACAGTGCAACCCGCTCCTCCAGTGCGAAGCTTTTCAATATCTCGATCGTAAAAGATTTCGTTGCTATGCATTAATGGCCAGCGAAGCGATTGTTGCATATGCCTGGGTTGGCACGGGCGATATTCCAGCCGCGCATAACTCCAGCGGACATGTATGGACAGGTCTTCCGTTATTTCTGGATCCTGAGACCGCTTATCTTTTCGCCGCATTCGTAAAACCTGAGCATCGTGGAAAGCGGTTATATCAAGTGCTCATTAGTCAGGCAGCAGAGATTCTTAGGGCGGACGGAGTCCTGCGAATTGCTTTAACGACTGACGCCAACAATGCACGAGCGATTCAGGCTGTAAAACGGATGGGATTCGAAGTTTGTGGAGTAACAACGTTTTGTGCGTTTGTTGGCTGGAGAAGAGCTTACTACTGCGTTTCGTCAAGCTTCGAGCCGAGTAAAGTTGGACAATACGTGGGTGACCCCCGCACTCGCTAGCAAACCGGCCTTCGTCAATCCGAGATCCCGACACGCATTCAACATTACTTCGACATTCATGCTCCGAATCAGTTTTATTTCTGAAGGTGAGTCGCGAGCGAAGCATCAAACTTGTATGTGTGGACCGAATGGCGGCTCACGACCTCACAGAAGTCGACATCTTTGTATTTACGATGTCGCAAGTCATGTTCTTGAAAGGAACTATGATGAGTATCGAAAGTTTTGGAAAATTTGCGGCTTCGATCGCACTGGTAGCGGGTCTCGCACTTGCCTTTCCGCAAGTGACACAAGCCCAATCACGGATCAATGACAAGGTATCGAGAAACAATGGGGCGGGCTTTTGGGCCAACCAGCGAACTTCTCGCAACATCCAACATGCCAGAGACTATTCAACTGGAATCCAGCGGTATGCAACTCAATCGCCGATGATTCAAACGCAGGTGACGCAAGCCGAATCCCAGATGCTTGGTCAGCAATTGCAGGCCATTCAGCGTGATTTGGTAATTGTTCGTGACGAACACGCAACTAACCCGAAGGTTGTCGCGCAAGTCAAGAAGATCGAAACGCAACTCGGCCAAGCGAACGCAGTCCAGAAGTCGCTTCATGAAGAATGCTGCAAATCATCACCAGATGGAAAAATGTGCGCAGAGATGTGCAGCAAGATCCAAGTATCGCTAGATGAAATGAAGAAGGAGCACGACAAGCTGCTAAAGGAGCTCGGTCACGAAGATGCCGCACACCATGCGGCAGGTGGACATGAGCCTCTCGATCATGAAACGCCGGCACCAAAGCCTGGGAAGTAAAGTTTTTATCGCCCGTGTTCACCTTGAACAATCGTTAGTAGGCAGTTCGCCTTTTGCGAGCTGCCTTTGGCGTATCATCGCTGGAATCTTTCTATTCAGTCGGTTCCTCTACGCTTCTTTTATTCGCGACTATGACTGACGAAGAGCGTGCACGATTGAAATTGTTGAAGCTTGGATTGCTGGAGGTAAACCAGAGATCACGCCAACACAAAGGGAAATTGCTGATCCGGAAAACGCCTGTGCTACGGACGGTCGGAAGGCAATAGTCGCTCCCTCAGCTCCGATCGCAAAACCACCGAGACTCAGCGCGAGCATCGCAAGCAACGTTCCGGTTACGCCTCCCACCAAGCATAAGAGTGTGCTTTCGGTGAGAACCAGACGCATGGTGGTTAGAGGACGCACGCCGATGGTCTGCAACACTGCGTATTCCTTGATGCGATCCTGGACACTCATGACCGTTGTAGTAGCCACAAGCGATAACACCAGACCGACACACGCGTAGCCGAGCCAGTGGGCAAACCCGATGAGGTCGACAAGATCCGAAAGTGTGCTCGCTTGAAACGCTCCTTTACGACGCGTTTTGGTTGCCACGGCACCAGCTCGCAACTTGGAGTCGATTTCACTTGCCACGCGATCGGGATCGGCATCGTCGGTCAATTGGACCTCGTGCTGAGTAACCAGTCCGGCTGCGTTGAGGCCGCGGGCATACTGCAGAAAAGCGAGACTCGTATAAATAAGGTTTTCTTCGGAAGGCACCGTCGACGAAAAAAGCCCTGCTATCCGCACCGAAATGTCACCGATCGAAAACTGGTCGCCGACTTTTAAGCCTCGACGATTCGCAACATTGCGCCCGACAATGGCTGCATCGCGTTGTGATTGAAACTGTTGCCAGCTACCGCTTACAAGCGTGAGTGGTCGCGACTTTTGGATCTGGATGGGGTCGGCACCGTTGAACACCACGATGTCCAAGCTTGCTCGACAGTTATTCGTCCACACTTGGATAGGCATGACATCGCGCACCCCATTAATCTCACGGATCTTCGTTGCATAATCCTCTGGCAAGCGGCTGGTGGTTGGGCAAAAGCGATTTTCCTGAAACACAATCAAGCTGCGATCCGCATCGGAACCCGTCGTCAGCCGATGAAGCCCTTCTTGAACAGAGCCAACGAAACAAAAGACGAACATCGCTACCGCTGCACCCGATACCGTCAGCAGCGTTCGAGTACGGTGTCGCCACAATGTTTTCAAGACATAACCAATCATCGAGCTGCTCCTTCTGCGCGTGCCAGAAACTTGCCCCGATCGAGGACTAATTGCTTGGTTGCAATGGCCGCGACGTTGCTATCGTGCGTGACCATCAACATCGTGATATTGAGTTCACGATTGAGTCTCTGCAGAAGTATCTGAACTTGGTCGCTGGTTTCTGCGTCCAGACTCCCAGTCGGTTCATCCGCCACGACAACTTTCGGATGAGCCACTATTGCACGAGCAATGCCCACGCGTTGTTCTTGTCCACCGGAAAGCTGGCGGGGATAGTGGTTTGCTCGATCGCTCAAGCCGACCGCCTCTAGAGCCAGTTCAACTCGTTGCCTTCGTTGCGCGGAGGATAACTTCAACAGCAGCGTTGGTAGTTCAACATTCTCATAAGCGGTCAACACAGGAATGAGATTGTGTGTCTGAAATATGTACCCAAGGTTGGCAGCTCTCCAATCAGCAAGCTGCGTGCGAGACAACTTGGTCACATCTGTCCCATCGACAGTAATTGTTCCCGCATCGGGCCGGTCAATTCCGCTCACCAAGTTAAGCAGCGTGCTTTTGCCGGTACCGCTGGGACCCATTAAGGAGATGAACTCGCCTTCCTCAATGTCCATGCTGATGTTGTCAAGTGGCGTGATGGTCTCTTCGCCCTTGCTAAAGCTCTTGCTTACACCACGAAGTTCTACGAGTGCCATCTATTTCATTCCTATAATTGGATCGTCGCTTGTTACATGCACCCTCGCACCATCTCGCAATCCATCTCTTCCTGAAGCGATCAACTTATCTGTAACTCGGAGACCTGATTTGATTGCGATGAGGTCATCGGCCGCTTTACCACCTAATTCCACCGTGCGTTTTCTCGCCGTTGAATTCTCATCAACTATCCATAGAAACGATTGTGAATCGCTGGCCTGCACGAAAGACTCTGGAACGAATATGCGCTCGGCCTCTCCCATTGAATCGGACGATACGTCGCTTTTCGGAGCCAGAAAAGCGGCTGTGACGAGCATCTCGGGGCTCACGGATAGTGGTGGGTTAAGCAACTCAACCTTGACCTCCAATGTATTTTTCTGAATGTTCGCCGAGCTGGTGATCTGCAGCACTTGACCGTGGATTACATCGGCAGAAGAGGCGGTCTCAATGTTGACTTGTTGGCCCGGTATGACCATCGGAACGTCCTCAAGTCGCACATCAACTCGCGCCTGAAGTTTTTGTGGATCATACATTTCGACGACCGTACTTGAGCTTTGTCCAGCCGTAGTTTCGAGGCCCATGACTCGCGATCCAGGAGATGCGACCACTCTTAGAATGCGACCCTGCATCGGAGCGCGTACTGTGCTCCGCTCGAGGGCAAGTTCCGCTTGGCGTACTTGCAGCTTAGCTTCATTTCGATAAGCCTCCGCCGATTGAACCTTCGCTTCTGCTTCTTGCAGTTGCCGAGTTTCCTCTACCAGCAACTCCAATTGCCGTTCAAGAGCGTGAACGACTTCCTCGAGCGCACTGACCTCGCGTTCCAGATTAGGTTCGCGTTGTTTCAACTCTTGCAAGTTTGCTGTTGCCATCGCATGCTCGTTTTCGGCTTTCGCGATCGTGTTATCTGAGATCGCCCCCTTGGCTGATTGCTTTCCTGCCATACTTCCGAGCGTGTATTTAACGCTCGATTCGGCAGACTTGATAAGGAAGGGCAGTTTGGCTAACTCTGTTTTTGATTTCGTCAAATTGCTCATTGCATCGGCCAGTTGAATTCTCAAGTGCACGGGATTGTCGAAGCGAATGCGCGCTGCGGAAAGCTCCGCCTTCGCGCGATTAAGTTCACCCTCGCGGATTGCTAGAGCATTCTTCGCTTGCTCAAGTACCAATTCCGCATCGATGGAAACCAATCGTGCGATCGGCTCCCCTTTCTGCACTGTTTGCCCGCCTACGACCATTAGCTCCTCGATAACTCCGTGAGTCATCGCGGCTACGCTAATGGCGGTTGGACGAGGCTCGATCCAGCCTGGCGCTTGGAATAGCGTTGTACCTGCTTGCTGAAGCTCAGCTCGCTTTACAATCACCGGAACGACCGTCACTGAGCGGGCTGGCATGAAGCGAGAGCCCGCTGCAGCGAAAAGTAGCATCGCAAAGCCCAACAAAACGCCGACAGGTAATGCATACCGCGACAACCATCGCTTCTTGTGTTGAAGTGATGGCGCTTTGGTTGCGCTGATTGTCGGCGTACGATCTAGCGCCAGGCTACTAATATCTAGTTGTTCTTTTGCCATGATCATTTACCTGGCCGAACAAACACTTGGTTAGCGGCAATGGTAAGGTTGCCTTGTTCATCGCGTTTGGCTTTACCTTTGACAACCACCGTCGATAGTTCTTTGACCTTGAGTAGGTCGCGAGCACTTGACGCAACTGGTTTGCCTGTCTCGTCAACGAGTTTGATCGTGGCGATATTTTCCTTAACGGCTTCCGTCTGACAGCAATAGTCCCAAGGAGTTGGGCAACCTTCATCGTCCGCGCAGTATGGCACTTTCGGATCGACAATCGTGAACGCTGCCAGTCCTTCAACAAACGGCTTGCTTGATCCACCGATCAAACCAACAAGGGTAACTTCTTGTCCGTCTTCGCTCTTTGCTCGAGCTTCACCTACGGGCATGGCTCCCGTGGGCTCGCTTTCAACAAGAAAAGACGAAGTGGATTGGCTGGTATTCGCAGTCGATGAGCTACTGTCTTTCGACTGACAGCCGACAGAGGCGAGAGTTAAAACGGCCAACGCGATACTTGAAAAAACTTTCATCTAAACGCTCCAAAACGAATCAAGGGTTTTCAAAACTAAACAGCTTTAAGGCTCGCTGCGACTTCTGCTCGCAGCGCTTTCAGTGCCGGTGGTAACGCACCAACGACACCCAATAACAGTCCGACGCTGCAACCAATTAAGATCGCTACGCCGTCGATGCGTAACGTAAACGCACCCATCGTGAACCGAACTGCCATTCCATTCAGCACGGTCAGCGCGATCACTCCAGAAACGAGCGATCCGGCTGCAGATAGAAGCACACCTTCTTGGATCAAACTGATCAAGATAGCGCAACGGCGGTAACCGATCGCCTGCAACGTCGCTATTTCCCGGACGCGGCCTGCAACCGCTCCGTACATCATGTTCAGCCCAGCGAAAATCCCCGCACTGGACACCAGCACTACGACCAGCCAAGCCAACAATCGAACGGGCTTATAGTGTTGTTGTAGCGTTGCGTAATACTCAGTTTCCGCTATCGCCCGAAGCTCAAGGTCTGTTCGTTCCTTGCAAAACAATTCAACTTCAGCGGGTGAACTGCCCGGCGCAAGGAGCAACGCCACCAAACTAATGTCTTGCCGCTTTGATACAGTTTGAAAATCGGACAACCTGCACCAAATCTCAGATTCATAGGCAGCACCGCCGGCCGCGAATCTTCCACTGATGTTCCACGAACGTCCCTCGAACTCGATACTCTTTCCAATAGCGAGTTCATCTTCGCGGCTTCCTAGCTTTGCGGCCGCCAATCGCCCTACCATCACCTCGCCGTCACTTGGCCAAGCACCATCGACCAACTGAACTGAACGTCGGACCAGGGGCGCGGCGAGAGTTACACCCCGCACCAATCCCAATCCGCCTTCATTGTTTTCGCTCTTAACTCGTGTGCCTGCATATAACTCGGGCGACGCATGATTGAGTCCAAATCGCTTGATCGTTCCATCTACACTGGCAGTCAATAAGGATGGCGTCCGGGCAGGGATGGATGAGTTCTCAATGTTCTCTTCCGAGTTCACCGAGTAAACCAATACGACGTTTTGGTCGCCGCTTGCGGTCAACGACTGTTCAAGTCCACGAATGAACCCGACCACCACGAACACCAACATCACGACAGTGGCCAGTGCCATCATCGTTAATGCAGTGCGCACCGGTCGCCTAGCCAGATTGCGAACGCCGTATTCCCAGGGAAGCAGCATGAAGGAGGTCTTACTTAGGCTGGATCATCACGCTGCGAAAAGTTTGCGCAGCACCGAATCTCAACAAGTGAATCTGAATCGTTGTCCTACCGAACAACACTTAGAAGAAACGCAAAGGCGTTGGCTGGCTCAGATCTGCCAAGATTGAAGCGCTATACGCGCATCGCTACCCGTGAATGCATGCTTCACGACGATTCTCGAATGCCCATCAGCGAAAAACGAACTGACGGGGCTTCGTAGTTCGATGTGTATCCGATGAAACCAGCAAATCCCATCGGAAGATTGTGGAAGCTCAACCGGACTAGCTACAATCGCCCCTTCGCAAATGCAATTCTTGCACTCGCAATCGCGATCATGTGGCTCGGGGGCAGCAGGGACCTCTGTTTCCACGCAGTCAAAGCAACATTCGCACGTCGCGCAAGCACTTTCGACGCTGGAAGCTGGGAGCTGTTGGCAACCCAAACAATTGAGCGGACAGGTCAACAAGTTGACGATTAGGAGTAGTGCTACTAGAGGGGATCTCATTCCTTTAAGGATAGCTCTTGGACGCCATCGAGGCAATGTCAGCCACCGAACCGCACGAGTTTTGGGCTTTTTGATGCCCAGGAGCAACGTAAATCAGATATTGGCGGGTGACCGACCGCCAATGAATCACTGCTTCATTCGGGGGATTCGGACTTTTCGTTAAAGGTGCCCCAATCGTTGATTCGATACCAAAGAGGAAGTCCCAGATCGGTTTTCGTTTCCACAGCTTCTGCCCTGGATTGCCCAATGCTTCGCACTCCGCTAACACGATTCGCTCAATGCGCCGTGTTTGTGGCTGCGATCATTTCCGCCTTGATCCCTCCCTCGTCGCTGGCTTGTACGCACTGCCTACTGCGTGATGTGATTGAGATCGCCGGTCACAACTCTGATTGCGAACATGATCAAGAAGAGCATTCGTGCGAAGCTCCTTGCTCCGAATCGCATGACTCCGACTCTCCGGGCCATCATCCGGACGACGATCACCATTCGCACCGCGATTGTCCGTGCTGCATCGGTGGTTTTGAAAACGCATTATTGCTTTCTGGTTCAGTTAATCGACTAGCCGATATTGCGACGGTCACTCCAGCGTGGTCAGGGTTTGAGTATCAGCAGCGTTCGATGCACCAACTGGAATACGCAGCGATGAGACTGCACGTTTCGTTCAACTGATAATGGATGTCCTTTTGCCGATTCTTGAGGACTTGCTCCCCCGCGATTCCTTGCAGTCAAAGCGACTCTGGCTGGCCTGCAGCATCATAAGCCAATGCATGTTCGCAAAGGTAGCTTTCGCCATGCTACCGCAAAAGCATAGTGACCCGCCGTCAAACGACGAGGTCGCACAATACATCACCGAGCTTTCACTCGCAGCAATTAGCCGCTTTGAGTAAGAGTGAGAGCGTACATGCGAATTGATGGAAGTCCGCTTCTGCCACGGCCCGGTTCGTGTTGGCGCTCGACGGATCGGGAGGTTTCAGCAGGTATGACGAAATGAAAAACAATTGGAGCAATAAATGGTCGTGGCTGCTCTTTGGTCTGGCGATTGCTGCCGGGGAATAAGTGAACGAAACTAGGATGTCGGTACCTAAACCAAATAAGTCGCACGGTCGAGCTCACGAGACTGACGTTTCGCATGACATCGGAAATATTCTCTCGCAAACGGCTCGAGTATACCAACAATCGCTGAATGCTGAACTTGCTCATTATGGTGTCACTTATCGGCAGTCTCAAGTACTAGGCTGGCTTCGAAAGAATGGGAACCTTTCGCAGTGTCAACTAGCGAGGGTGCTCAGGATCGAACCCGCCACTCTTTCTGGCGTCCTGGAGCGCATGGAACGCGATGGCCTGATCCTACGCGTTGCTGATCGGTCGGACGGACGTCGAAAGATGATTGGTCTCAATCAATGCGGGGAGGAACTCGCCGAGGTGGTTGTTGAATGCTCGGTGCGAGCCCGTCTTATTGCGGAGCACGGTTTGAGTCCGGTGGAGATCGAGACGCTTCGTGAATTTTTGAAACGGATTATAAAGAATCTGAGCGACCATTGAAATGAACGAGAGGTTGCAGGCGAGTGAGGTGAAGGCTTCAGGGGAGCGAGTTGTCAGCAAAGATGCGAAATCCGTGAGCATCTTGGATTGTCCCAGAATTCACGCAGCCCGCCGTCGATTGTTGGTGCGCCACAACGCCTGCGAATAGCAGTTCCAGCAATGTCTCCCGATAATTCGCGGATCGGTCTTTGCGGCGAGCGGCTTATTTCTTCCGCCACTGATCGTCCTTCTCAAGTACGCTCCGCACAGTCTCGCCGTCTAGCCACTTCCGGGCCTCGGTATCATCGCACAGGTACGCATCCCAGAATGCGGTCGTCACCGCCAGAATCGCCCGGTGATGGTTCGGATTGCATGACGCGGTCTCGCGCGGCAACGCGCGTTCGGTGAAGACCGAGTGCTTCGCCTTGTTAAGCACTAGTTCGTATTTGCGACCCGAGGGCAGCGCTGGGAAGACTACGAGCCGTGACTTCGCATCGGTTCTGTTGAAGATCGTCGTGTCTTTCGTCCCGGTGAGCAGCAGCCAGGGAATCTTTACCGCGCCGAAGGCCTGTTGTGTATCTCCGGTAAGCGGACGGGTGGGGCTCATCACGACGGCGGCTTTAATGCGAAGATCGCCGGCGTGTTGGCCCATCGGAAACGTCTGGCCACTGACCGCCTGCGTCGTCGCCGCGCCGAATGAGTGACCCGACATGCCGATCCGCTTTTGGTCCAATCGACCCGCGAAAGCGTGCGCGGTTTCCATGTTCCAAACTTCGAGTTGATCAAGCACAGCGGGTATATCCTGAGCCCGAAGGAGAAGATTCTCTAGAGTCGCTGCTTGCTTTAACAGAGCCCGGCGCTGGGCCAAGGATTTGTCCTTCCAGACGCAGTCGTCGCTTCCTGGATGTTGCAGAAAAACTGCGACATACCCCCGCGCGGCCCAATGCTTGCCCAGAAATGCAGAGCCTTCGCGGTTGCCGCCGAGTCCGTGGCTGAACACCACGACGGGCGCAGTCGCCTGGCCCGTGGGCAGGTAGACGCGAATTGGAATCTCGCGCGACCGTTTCTCATCCTTGACCACCAAATCCTTCTGTTCGGGCTGTGCCTTGGCTGTGAGCAATGGCGTGTAGTCGAATCGGAGACTGGACGCCGCCACATGGTTCAGCAGAGAGCTTTCAAATAATCGATTCATCATGTCCTCTCGGCTTGTCGTATCACGGTCTCCAAATTTCGAAAGAAGTATCGTTATTTACTCGGGACGTCACGACGCTGTCGAGCGAGGAAATACCTGCTACACAAAGCAGGAACCGCTAACAGTGTGATGACGGTTCCGGACGCGATTCCGCCTATGAGAACATAGGCCATTGGTCCCCAAAACGTATCGTGGGTCAAAGGGATGAAGGCAAACATGGCAGCCAATGCGGTCAAAATCACCGGCCTAGCTCGACGCACTACCGCTTCAACAATGGAATCTTCAGGCGACATGCCAGCGGCAAAATTGTCAGACACCTGCTGGGTCAAAATCAATGTGTTACGCATTAGAATCCCTGCTAATCCGATCAGGCCTAGCAAAGCAACGAATCCAAATGGTTGATTGAAAATTAGCAAGGCAGCCACGGCACCAATCAACCCCAGTGGAGCAGTCGCCAGTGTGGTAAAGGCACCGTTAAAGGTGCGCACCTGAAGCATGATTGAGATGAGCATCAATCCGAGCATAACGGGCCCGAGTTTGTTGATCGAAGCGTTGGCCTTTTCCGAATTTTCTACCGTCCCCGCTTGCGTCAACTGATAGCCAGCAGGCAATTCGGTCCGTAACTCGGTTAGATCCTGCCAGACTTGGGCCGCAACGTCTGGCGATTCGGCTCCAATCACGTCGGACTGAACGGCAAGCATTAATTCCCTGTTATATCGCTGTACAACAGGTTCTTCGAAGTCGACCTGCAATTCCCCTAGTTGTGCAACCGGGATCGTTCTTCCGTCCTGTGTCTTGATCTCTAGCCCTTGCAACGCTTCGATCTGCTTGACACTTGATAACCCGCGAGCGCGCAATTCAACAGTTCGAATGTCTTGTCGCAGTTCGGTGACTGGGACTCCGTCGAACGAAAACTGAGACTGTCGGGCGACATCAATGGGGGTCAAACCGATGGCTCGCAATCGGTCCACATCCACATTGAGCCGGTAAACCGGGACTCTCTCATTCCATGCAAGGTTGACATTGTCCGTGTGCGGGTGGGCAACCATGATTTCACGAACCCTGCCAGCAATTTCTCGAAGTTTCTGCGGGTCAGGACCGATTACCCGTATACCTACCGGCCAAGCAGAGGCCGGTCCAAATAGCAATCTGTCGACGCGTACCCGAGCTTCGGGGAACGCCCCTTCCGATATCACCTTTCTAATTTTGTTGATGGCGATGTCGCGGTCATGGGAATCATTCGCAATGGCAACGACCTTGCCAAAGGAACCGTCAGGCTGTTCTGGATTGAGTGAAATGAAAAACCGCGGAGCACCTGCCCCAATGAAACTGGCGTAGCGGTCGAACTCGGGAATGTCTTCGACGACTGCCTCCAATCGTCGCACGACAGCTTCAGTTGCTTGAATCGAAGTGCCCTGCGGCATGTAGACGTTGATGAGAACTTCGGGGCGGTCAGATCCAGGAAAGAACTGCTTTTTCACGGGACCTGCTAAACCAACGATGGATAAGCCCAGAGCCCCAAAAGTTGCAAGGATGACGAGCCAGCGAAATCTCAAGCAACCGCGAACCAATGACCGGAAAATGCGGAAAGCTCGAGTCTGATAGATATCGTGGTCCGCATCATGCTTCTTATAATTTGGAAGCAGCATCACACCTAAGTAGGGTGTGAAAGTCACGGCTACGACCCAAGAAACCATTAGAGAATATAAAAGTACCCAAAAGATATTTCCCGCATATTCACCTACACCAGAGCGAGCGAACCCAATCGGTACAAAACCTGCCACCGTAACCAAAGTACCGAATAGCATAGGTGCGGCGGTCACGTCCCAGGCGTGAGCCGCCGCGCTTACCCGATCCCAGCCCTCTTCCAGCTTTACAATCATCATCTCGATCGAAATCATGGCGTCGTCGACTAACAAGCCTAGCGAGATAATCAATGCACCCAGCGTGATACGATCTAAGTTGATCCCCACGATACTCATGACCACAAACGTAATGCCCAGCGTCACTGGTACTGCAATGCCGACAATTAAACCGGCGCGTAATCCCAACGCTAAAAGCGTCACTAACATCACCACACCAAGGGCAACCAGAAACTTAACCTGAAACAGGTCGACCGCTTGGGAAATCGCCTCGGCTTGGTTCGTGAACTGACGTAGCTCGACCCCTAATGGCAATCGCGATTGCTCTTCCTCCAAAAAACTCTTTAAACGATCTCCTAGCTCGAGCCCGTTCTCTCCATTCGCCATCACTACACCAACCAATAGGGCATCTTCGCCACCCGAACGAACCAAAAAGAGTGGCGGTTCTTCATAGCCGGTGTGAACTTCAGCCAGTTCCGACAATTGGATCAGCTGATCACCGATTCGAATGGGAAGGCGTTGGATACGTTCGATGTCCGAGAGATCTGCGCCGGAACGAAAATAGATGCGTGGGCCGCCGGTTTCAATCAAGCCTGCGGGAACCAATTGGTTCTGGGCTTGGATGGCCTCGAAAACAGATGTAGCGGCTATTCCCAATGAGTTGAGCTTGACCATATCAAACTCGATATAAACCCGCTCTGCACGCTCGCCGATCAGAACTGCTTTCTGCACGCCCGGAACGCGGGAAAGTCGGTCGCGTGTTTGCTCAGCGATTCGCACAATATCCTTCATGGGGACTTGTGGGGCCGTTACTGTCAAGAGGTTAAAGTAGACATCCGCAAAATCATCGTTGACAATCGGCCCAATCACGCCCTGAGGCAAGAAAGGGGCGTCGTCCAACATTCGCTTGCGAACTTCGTACAGCACCTCGGGCAGTTCTTTGGCAGGAGTATAGTCATGGAATTCAACTACCATGTCGACCCGACCAGGCCGGGCAGTCGTTTCGACTCGGTAGAAATAGGGTACCTCTTGAAATCGCTTTTCCAATCGATCGGCAACTTGATCGACCATCTCTTGAGCCGTTGCCCCCGGCCAGATTGCCGACACGACCAAAGCTCGAATCTTGAATGCCGGGTCTTCAGCACGCCCAAGAGACAGAAAAGCGTAGGCCCCTGAGGCCAACGCCAGAAGCATGAAGAATAGAGTGAGAGACCGTTCACGAACAGCTAATGCGGATAGGTTGGGGAAACTCATTGCTGGATCGCCTCCACGAACATTCCTTTTTCCAGCAGGTGGGTTCCCATGGAAATGACGGGCGCACCATCAGGTAGTTGGCTACGAATTTTGCAATACTCCCCGTTGTATTCGACAATCTCCACAGAATGAGGATTTGCTTTGCCTTCTTCCAGCAACCAGACACGCGGTTGATCTCCCCGTTCATCTATGGCTGCAATGGGGACTCGTTTCAGATAGGGATCGACATCTGACAGCTTGAGGCGGACGCGAACAATCGACCCAAGCGGTAAGGAAGCAGTTTCGGGTTTAAGAACCCGGTACCTAGCCCGCCAAGTACGGCTCATCGGATCTGCTGATCCCGAGACCTCACGCAGCTCAATGAGAAATCGTTTCTCTCCGCCATTGAGAAAGCATTCGCCGTTTTGAGGCACATTTCCGATCAACGATTGGGGTAAAGCCACCTCGACTTCCAGTTCTCCCGATTCCGCTAGGCGAGCAACTTCTTGCCCCACGCCAACGACTTGCCCCGCTTGGCCAAAGACATCAACCAACAGACCATCCACGGGAGCCCGAAGCTGGGTGTACTCCAGAGAATTTTTGGCCAAAGCTAACTGCGATTGAGTGGCAACGACTCGCTGAGTCACGGCATCGACGGCCGCCAGTGCTTTGTCGAGTGCCATTTGGCTGGTGGCTTTGGTCGTGATCATTTGCTTTTGACGCTGGAGCTCTCGTTCGGAATCGCGCGCCTCCGCCTCAACGGCTCGCAATTGAGCCACAGCGGCTGAAAGCTGGTCATCGAAGTCCTTCCGATCCAGTTCCAGCAACACATCGCCCGCACGGACGGTCATACCCGTATCGACATGCCGACTGGTAATCCGGCCGGGTACCTGAAAGGCCAGCGGTATTTCGCGTCGCGCACGTATCGTCCCAGTCTGAGCAAACACATTATCAACGATTGACTCTAACGCAGCCGTTTTCACTTTCCGGGGACCTTCATACCTGAAAGGCTCCACCGATTCGTGATGCTCGTTACATCCAGCCGCCAAAGCGAACCCCAATGCCCACATGACAGCTAACCAAGGCTGGAAGTACCCTGGTTGGCTGGACTTGGCTATCAAGGCTTGAGTGACTCGAATTATCGTTTGCACACCGATCGGGGGCCAGCTCCTAGCAGCAATATATTGCCTAAACACAAAATTTCTCCTAGTTTTCCCAAACCTGTTTACCCGTCTAAGGCTAACTACGGTTACGAGCATTAAGCCTAACAACGCGGAAATGCCGACTATACAGCCAAGTGCTCGAGTTTTATGACTGGCCGGTCACATAAATGAAAATCAAAACAGGTAGAATAACATGACCCACGAGTCTTTCAAGTCGGCGACATGCGTTTTCAGCCGCAAAGTTTCACGCGACCTAAAGAATTCCTTCGAAAAGGATGGCAATAAATCCTGGTTCCAAACTGCCCTCCGTCTACCACGTAGAGGGGCGATTCCTGAAGACTGCCAAATTCAGACTACGTCTGGTAGGGTCGTTCGATCAATTGGGGGCTTGCCGCGGGTGGATCGGATCGCGACCGTGGCAGGTTTCTTACTTGCGACTTGCCTGTTCTTGTCGGCCACTGGCTGCGTGGTGGGGCCTAATGTTCGACCGTCGCACGACCCGCTGATGTCCGACTGGCACGCTCATCACGACGAACGATTTGGTCCAGGAAATGCGGCTGACCACCATTGGTGGATGAACTTCGAAGATCCAGCGATGCATCGATTGATTTACCAAGTCGCAGATCAAAATCTATCCATTCAGGAGGCTGCGGAACGAATTCAAGAGGCTCGAGCACGCGTGGGCGTAACTCGTAGCGGATTGTTCCCTTCCGTCACCCATCAGGCTTCGTACAACCGAATCGATATTAGTGATAATGGCAATCCTGCGGGCATCTCGGGGGTTCCATTCCCGCCCTTCGATTTGTGGTCCACAGGTTTCAACGTCAATTGGGAAGTTGATTTATTTGGTCGCGTGAAGCGATTAACGGAGGCGGCTTGTGCCGATCTTCGCGCAACTGCCGAAGCGAAGAACGCTTTGCAAGTTAGCATGCTTGGCGACGTGGCTGCATCATATGTCTCAATGCGAGTGATCGAAGCAAGAATCGAACAAGCTAACGCCAATATTGCGATCCAGGAGGAAACGCTAGCTATTACTCGTCGACGATTTGAGGCGGGAGCCATTAGTGACCTAGATGTGGCTCAGGCCGAAGCGCAGTTGTACTCGACCCGTGCGAGCGTGCCAAATCTCGCGCGTGAACGGGAGATTATTATCAATCGCTTGTCGATCTTGCGCGGCGAGCAACCCCGGGGATTATTGGACATCGTTGAACCTTCGAGTTCAATTCCTCGCGTTCCAGCTCAGATAGACATCGGAATACCACACGATTTAGTCCGCAGGAGACCTGACGTGCGTGCCGCCGAACAAAAAGTCATCGCGTCCGGTGCGCGCATCGGAGTAGCCCAGGCCGAGCTGTACCCGTCCGTTTCCTTAACCGGCGTCTTTACAATGGACACAAAAAACCTTTCAAGCCTTTTTGAGAGCGATAGCTTCGGAATGCGCGTCGGCCCAGCAGTGCGATGGAACATTTTCAGTTTCGGTCGAGTCCTTCGAGGAATTGACGCCGCCGAATCTGTATACCGTCAAGCACAATTGCAGTATCGTCAATCGGTGCTCAGCGCCGTGGGAGAGGTCGAAGATGCTATGGTGAGCTACCGTCGCAATCAAGAAATCGCCGAGCAGCTTGAACAAGCGGTTGCTTCCGCGAAACGGGGGGTTGACAATGCGACTGAGCAATACGCATCGGGTGCCATCCCATTTCAGGCGGTGCTCGATTCCCAACGTCAGTTAACACTCATCACGGACGAATTGATTTCCGCCCAAGGCAATATTGTGGTGAGCGTGGTGCGCCTCTACAAAGCACTCGGCGGCGGCTGGAATCTGCAGAATTCCACACCAGTTGTCGATCAGGCTATGACGCAGAATCCGGTCATTGAAGCGGCACCAATGCCAGCACTCGAGTCATTCGACGAGATTGATTAGACGGTTTCGTGACAAGAGCTTGTCGATGCCCTGAATATGCCTGGTTCTTTTAGAAAACACAAAGCACTTGGTGTGTACAATGGCTACAGAAGCACCACTGGTTGAATGCAGTTTTCTGACCTGGAAAGTGCAAAGCCGAATGTTTGCCAACTTTTTAACGTGGTTTCCCTGAGAGAGGAGCGTTCATTGTCGCGCGATAGCAGCACAAAGCATCCCTCACCAGGGCGGCCGGTTGATCCTGAGCTTCGAGATCGCAGAATTGCGGAGATTCTGCAGGTAGCGGCACGACTTTTCGCTGAGCACGGGTATACCAACACAAACATCCAATCCATCGCCGACCACCTTCAGATCAGCAAGGGATTGGTATACCGTTACTTCGCTAGCAAAGAAAAGCTATTTGCTGCCTGCCTGGAGGATGCCGTTAATCGCTTGAACGAGACGATTCAATCCAGCGTTGACCCGAGTCACACTCCACTGGCAAAACTAAGCCAAGCGGTTCTCAGCTATCTGATTTTCTTCCATGACAACTCCGAGGTCGTTGAGCTGTTTATTCAAGAACGAGTCTTTTTTCGAGACCATACCCATTCCACCTACTTTGCTCACCGCGAAGCTAATATGGAACCGTGGCGTGAGCTGTTGACCGATTTGGCGCAAAAGGGAGAAATACAAGATCTGCCAGCCGAACAAATCTTGGATCACATCGCGGACTTGCTGTACGGCATCATCTTCACTGACCGAATCAACGGCCGACGCCAACAGCCTGAAGAACGGCACGTGCAGATTATGAACATCCTATTCCACGGACTCATCAAATAGTGGGGCGAGTCGATCGGAGTAGATTTCGTAATTGTCGACCGTTCAGCGAAAGTTTTGGCTTCAACGACTACAGTCTTGACCCCGTGCTTGAGAATTGAGGCAGTGCTATTTAATAAGTTTCAGAATGACACCCTTGCAAACATCAAGGTAGTTGTACAGGGTAGGGAGGCATGCCTGGGTAATAGTGTCCTGGATGGCCTTCGGGCAGATTGTCGGGGAAGTGGTAACCTGGTGGCAAGTGATAGGGATGATCTGGTGGAAGCCGCGGCCAGATGATGTTGGGGAGCGGAGGTGGTGCTTCAATAACCACTGGTTCATCTGGTGGAGGCGGCCAAGGCCAATCCTCGGGCCACCATGGCGGACGTGGGCCCGGGTCTTCGCTTGACGATCCTTCATCGTCGCCTCCAGAACTCTCCGGTGGAATATACGGTGGTTGTTCTGACGGCGGATCGAAGGGTGGAATGAATGGGTACGGTGGCATCTTGGGTTTGAACTTATCAATCATTGCAAGTTACTCCTTTGCAAGGGACTGGGATGACGAAACGCGACGCGCCTACTAGGACACATCGCGCACTGGGGAATCGACTTGGTTTCGAGGAATAAGCGAAGCTCGTCGTCGCTCGCTGTTGGCGGGCAAGATTCGTAGTCACGGAACAAATCCCACTCCGAAATGGATTCGAGGTGGGCTTTTGTCTCTAGCTGTGGCCAATATGCGAGTGCGGGACATTTAGCGAGACAGCCATTCACAAGCTGGGTGCACGTTCGCTGCATACAGACGCGATACGCAGCGTCTGGCTTGGAGTTGAATGGCATCGGCTTGCCATCGATAACGTTGTATTGCCGCATCCAGCCTTTGTGCGATTTGCGAATGTTGATGCGAAGCTTCGGATACTGCTTACGCCAACTCCGCACTATCGCTTTCACGTCGCGGAACCGTTCGAGGTAGTCTTGATGTGTTCCATGCTGGCTAATTTCAAGTTGGCACTCTGTATCAACGAGAACCTGGGGCAACTCTGGGAAGCGGTGCATGAGGAATCCATTGGTGACCAGCATCAGTTCACTGTCGTGCCAGTGTTGTCGAGCAAGCTGAATGTGCTCCGAGATCGCAGGATTTAGCAGCGGCTCGCCGCCAAGCAAGGCGAATCGCGTTGGCTTAAGTCGATGCGACCATTGCGAGTACTCGGACTCCGCGTCAGCGACCGTTGGCAACCTGCCGGCCAAGTGAAAATTGCTGTAGTGGCTACACTGCTGGCAGGACAAGTTGCAACCATGAGCAACGTGGTACTCAAGAGCGGGCAAGCTGAAGCGTTCCATCGTCGCCCTCTTTGATACGAAGCTTGAAACGACGAGCATTCACGCCAAGGCGGATGAGAAACCGAGTAAGCACCAAGTGAGATGAGAACGTCTCATCCAAGCTCGTCAGTCTCTCGTCGTAAACTGTCAGCTCATCGGACCACGTTCCTGAAACGAGCAGCTTCGGATAAACAGCCAGAAGGTTCGCTGCGAGATCGGGTCGAAATATTGAGCCAATGTCGTAGCTCGCTGGTGGATCGTCTTTCCACTCGTTTATCAGTTCGATCGATTGACGGTTGTCAGGAAATGGCAATTCAGCCGGTTTGCTTCGCTGCCAGCGACATCGATCCAGATGCGATTTGCTGGGGCCAATGAAGTGGTAGACAAAGGATTGCATCACTGGATTGGTTGCCCACTCAGGCGTCTGCAACATGCTGACGTTGAAATCAGGCGGGAGAAATGCGATCGTCTCAGGGTGATCGTTCCACAGTTGATTGATGATCAGCGACTCGTCGGTGGCTTGATCGTTGGCTCCGAAGGTCACGATCAAGTACTGGATGATTCGCTCGAACATGCGAGCAAACGTCTCGGTGTCATAGAGATACAGTCCACCGTTAGGATGCATCCAGGTTGGCGCAGGATTTAGTCGACAACGTTTGGCCCAAATCTCGTGCGCTGTCTTTTGCCACCCGCCGTTGTCGATTCGGTTTTGAGCGCACTGGCGTTCTGCAACTATTGCGAATTGGCCGGGTTGAGCCAACTCGAACGGCGATGGGCAGTCGCTTCGAATCACCATGTCATTGTCGATCTGCAGGACATGCGACGGACCGAACCGCTTTGCAACATCACCACAGACGAACATCTTTTGCCAAAATGGATGGCATGGTTGCAGAGGACGTCGAATCCAATGCAGCTCGACGTTCCATCGCTCGGCAGCAGCCTCGACACTCTCTCGTACCGTAGACACCGCACGGCGCGGTGGCAGATCCAGAATTGCGATGACTCGTTTCATTTCCAAAGTACCTTCCTTAATCCGTGTTTACGAAGTGCAGTTCTTAGGAAAACTGGTCGATGTCGCTGGTAGGCCGGCGGATCGACGTGGATGTGCGGGAATACATGGTCCATCGCCACCCCAACCCTGACGCCGGCAATCTTGGCTCGCCAGAAGAAGTCCCAGTGCTCATCGACCTTGAGGTTTTCATCCCAACGGACCGCTTGTAGGATGTCGCGATGGGCAACGAAGCAGTTACAAACGAATGCGCACTCGGCAATGTCGCCGATGCGCCGATACTCGCCCCGAGGAATATGAAGAACGCCACCTGACGAATTGAGCAATCTGGGCGTTCCATCTGGATTCGGACGATGGGGCTGTTTACTGAGTGTTGCCAATAGATCGAGGCGGCTCGATTCGAACTTGCGAACGAGATCATTCAGTCGCGTCTGCGGACCGACCACGTGATCGTCGTCTGAAAAGATCACCATGCGGGTTTGGGCGGCTTCAACTAGGCGATTGCGACCAGCCGATAAGCCGATGTCGTATTCGGTTTCGATCAGTCGATCGACCATCGCTGCTTCGTCAGGACAGGTCTGCGAGAATCGCAGTTCAGGTTTCCCGTCGTCGAGGACGTAGATCAACGGACGATCGTCGCCACAGTGTTCGTAAATGCTACGCACCAGAGTCGCGCAGCAGTGAGGGCGATGGATTGTCTTGATACAGAATGTGACGCGATCACGCATGGACGATACCTCCTCCTGGATAGCGCAGTGAATCAAAGCCGTGCTTGCGAAGACCCAATCGGCGGAACTTGGGTCGGGCTCGCAGAGCTCCATATGGCTTGGCTGCTACATGGTCGTGGACTACCGAGCAATCCAGTGCCACGGCTATTTGCAGATGTTCAATATGAGAAGCTCGATAGAAGAACTCCCAGTGCTCGTACGTTTTGATCTCGTCATCCCAGCGAATGCGGCCGATCGTGTCACGCCTCGCTAGGAATGCGTTGCTGACCATGTCGCACCAGCAGGTTTCGCCGATGCGTTTGCGTTCGCCTCGATGCATCCAAATCCGGGTGCCATTCATCAGCGGGCTAAAGAGCATGGGCCGGCCGCCATCTCCTTGCCGCACAGCCAGAATGTCGAGGTCGTACTCAATGAACCTCTGGTAGACTCGAGCGAGGTGTAGATCGGGCGTTACGATCTGATCATCATCGAGCAAGAAAATGAATTCGGTTACTGCGGCATCGATTGCTGCATTGCGTCCAATGCCGACGCCTACATCGTGTTGCTCAAGATCAATCACTTTGCAGTGCTTGGCGGTCTCGGGATACTTGCGCGAGAACCAATGTTCGGGTAGACCATCGTCCACGACCACAATCTTGGGTTCGCCGAACTCCTTTCGAAGCGACTGGACGAGTCGATGGCAGGCCCAAGGCCGATGAATGGTCTTGATGCAAAAGGTAATGTCTTGAATGGGTACAGTTGCTTCCATGTTTCACCACGCGTTAAGGAGTTTGCGAGCAAGTTTGATGGCATGGCGATAGTCTTTGAGACGCTTCGCGCTGCGTTTGATGTGCATGATCGAGTTCAGTGGTGCGACGTTGCCGTAGAACGAGATGAGCGAGTTATCGAAGGCCTTCTCAAAGTCCTCTGTAGTGCAGCCCATAACTTCACGCATAACGTCCAGCGGTGGCGAACAGGCGATGCGAGTCGATGCACGCAGTCCTCCTGAACCGTCTGGCTCTCCTCGCTTCCAAGGTCGCTTGAGAGAACCAGCGGCATCATCGACAGACGCTTGCCAGTCCTCATCGGATAGATTGGGATCAAGCCAAATGTCGAGATCGCCTTCCTCCCAATCGATCCCATGCAATCGAAGTGCGCCGGAGCCGATAATGAGGTATCGATGTCGAATCCTGGCAAGGACCTCTTCCACGGGTGTCATCCGAACTTCCTCAACTCCGGGTTAACGTGTGCGATTGCCGAATCGATCTCTTCGGCAGTGGGCTCAATGCCCAGGAACGCGATCAATTCATTGATCACGGTCTCAGGATCTTCAGTAAGCTTGGCGAAGTTGATCCGATAGACTGGAACTTCGGGATGTTCTTTAATGAACGTCTCGCGATGTTCCAGAAGCGAACGCTGGAGTTTGTCGCAGGCGTCATCGCCGGCTGCGAACCATTGGCCTGGATGTCGGCTACTTCGATCTTGAAGGGATCGAATCGAGGCTTCGATTGGGCGATCGACTGCGATGATTCGCAGCGAGTTACCGAGGGCTTCGTAGAGGTGGTTTGCGAATCGGCAGAGATGCGGATACTTGCCGCCAGCGACAGTTCGATCGCGAATCGCTTCTGCTTTGCGAGTTACGATCCAAGCCTTGAGTTGCTTGGCGAGTTGACCGTCAGGGATCTTGGGATCAGTCGCAGGGAATCGCATTGCCTTTTCACAGAGGTTCGCTAGCCCAATCGCCTCGCCTCCACCGGTTGCTTCGTAGCCACCGAGTTCGTTGCCCATGTGAACGCCCAAATGATGCATGACCATTGCGACGCAACTTGTGCCGCTGCGATGAGGTCCGAGGACGGCGAAGAACGGAGCGTCGCTATGGTCGGCATTCTTGGCATCGTTGAAGAATCGGGTTTGGGTCCACTTGCGACCGCAGATGTTGGACTTGGTCGGAAGTTGGCCGACGAGCCAGCGATCGGGTGTGTACACGGGAATCGACTCCTTCTCGACGTTCTTGCCTTGAACCAAGGCTTCATATCGCCGCTGAGTCAATCGCCCCAGGTGATGATCGATGTGATGTTTCACATGCCAGTCGTTCCAGTTGAGGTGACGATAGAGTGCCTTCATCGTTGCGCGACCACGAACCATGAACGCATGCGTACGATTGACGTTATACGGTCGATAGACGCGGTCGCTAATCTTCTTGGGCGGATGCTTGGCAGCGTAGAGGTGCTGACCTCCGAGATAAGCTAGTCCCCAGTCCTCGGGAAGTTCGCGAACATACGCATTGAGATGTACCACAAAGTCGGGAACGAAGCCTGCGTCATCTTCGAAGACAACATACGAATCGATCCCTTCGAGCAAACATTTCTCCAAGATCAGCAAGTGCGAACGGTAGCAGCCCCAGGCACCATTGCCGGCACGCCACTGTTCAGGCGTCGCAAGTCTTCGACCATCGATGGCTGCAAATCGCTCAACAACTGGGAATGGCCAAGGCTGAGGTAGTTGCTGCATCCATTCATGCAATCGATCGTCGCGCCGATCGAGATTCATCAGGAAGCAGCGTTCAACGATCTTCTTCGTCGGTATCTGGATCGTCTTCGTTGAGCTCGGGTGCACCGTCTGGGAACTTACGTTCAAACCGGCGGATGGCAGTGAGCACGAGTGACTTGGCGATTGTTCTAGTAAACTTTCCATGGGGTAATCCTCTGAGTAGGGCTTCTTCCAAAAGCCATTCGATAATGGTGTCGAGATTCGTACGGCATCCTTCCACGCCCCAATCATTCATGGTCTCGGCGCGGGTCTCACACTTGCAGGTGTCGCTTGGTCTTGCGAACCATGCGAGCATCTTGCGAAGTTCATTGCCGGGACCAGGCTTATAGGCAGCCATCCGCAGCGTCGTGGGTTCTTCCTGATTGGGCAGGTAGCTCTTCAGCAGTGTTTTGAGTTCGTCGACGTTCTGGTTTCGTCGACGTTTGTTGACAATGGCCATACCGATCGTCACTAGATTGACCGCTTGCTGATTCGAGCACTCGCTGCAGGCTCGGCAGCCGCTGGACGATGCCTGAACGGAGCAATCGGCCAAGTGACTAGCGACCTGGCATCGATTGTCATTGGTTAGGTTGGGACAATGGATCATGCTGCCACCTCCACAACTTCACCATCGAATCCACCTGAGCCACTTGGCGGCTCGCCAACTTCAGGACAGTCGCTCTCGAGGAGCTGCCAGCCGCACGACCAAATCCAAGTTGAATTGCATGGTTCGCTCGTGCTGCTTTCGGAAGGAGGAGGTTCGCTTGGCGGTTCGCTATCGGAATGGCTTACGCTTGGGCGATCCGATTCGCTCGTGGATGGTTCTGGGGGATCACTTGTTGACGGATCATTTGAGTCACTGGTAGATAGATCTCGCGACTCGCTAGTTGACGGCGAGGAATCACTTTCAGATCCGCTTGTCGATCCGCTGCCTGAATCGCTTTGCGAATGACTAGCAGAACCACTGGTTGAGTGACTAGTTGACCATGGCACGCTGTAGCTTTCGCTGTAACTTGGTCGATCGCTGCTCGATCGGCTCTCCGAACTATCACCGCTTGATGGTTCGCTTTCGGATCGCGATTGACTATCCGATTCGCTTTCGGACTGGCTCTCCGAGTCGCTTTGACTTTCGCTCTGGCTATCGCTTTCACTGGAACCACTCACAGAAGCGGAACCACTACCACTGGAGTAACTTGGCTGCGAATAGCTTGGCCACGAATAGCTCGGTGCCGAGTGACTATCGCTGCTTGGATTTTCCGAATCAGATTGACTTTCCGATTTGCTGTCGCTTTCCGAGCTGGTCGATTCACTCTCAGAACTATCAGATTGGCTGCTTTCGCTACCGCTCGAATCGCTCTGGCTGGAAGCACTGCCACTGGATGAGGCTGAGTAGCTAGCGCTGTAAGAATGACTGTAGCTGGCATCGCTTGAATACGAATCGCTTCCGCGAGACGAATCCGATTCACTCGATTCAGACTGACTGGAATCCGATTCGCTCGAATCCGATTGGCTTGAGTCAGACTCACTGGAGCTTGATCCGCTGGAACCGCTCGATTGGCTTGAATCACTCGACGCGGAGCTTGATCCGCTCGACGAGTAACTGCTCGAATACGAAGGCTCGCTCAGTGAAGTCGATTCGCTTGAATCACTTGATGAATCGCTGGACGCAGATGAATCAGAGCTTGAGGAATGGCTTGAATTGCTCGAGTTTGAATCGGACGAACTTGATGCGGAAGAACTCGAAGACGAGAGGCTGGATGAACTTAGACTTGATGACGATGAGGCAGAGCTCGAACTCGACTGATCGCTTGACGACGAACTAAGCGATGAGCTACTGCTAGAAGAGCTAAGCGAACTAGAAGAACTCGATGAGCTGGACGAGATGCTCGAACTGCTTGATGAGGATGGACTCGATGAGCTGCTGCTTGAGCCCATGCTTACACTACTGGACGAGGGCGACGATGAGCTCGACATGCTAGACGAACTGCTGGAGCCGGAAGAGGAGCTCGATGATTGACTCGAACTACCACTGGACGACGAGGAACTTGAGGATGAGCTTGAAATGCTGCTGCTCGAACTCGAGCTAGAGCTACTACTTGAGCTGCTTGAAGACGACGATGATGAGGATGATGACGATCCGCTACTGGAACTGGAACTACTGCTTCCCTCACAGCATCGGCATCCGATGGTTAAGTAGGCGCTGGTGTCCTCGTGAAAGTGACACACGATCTGCTGGCTTGTCAGAAGTGCATAGTCACAAACGTTGTAGACCGCGACCTTGACTCCGATCGGTGCCCAGACACCGTTGGCATATCGCAGTTCACGAGCTATGCCCCAGCTCTTGGCCTTGAGACGTGAGACAGGTTTGCAGAGCAAAGTTTGCTTGGGTGGGTCGATGATCCAGGAACGATTGCCATCGTAGGTGACGCTGAGATACTGATCACCTTCGTAGTTGGAAACCGGACCTCGAATCCGCTGGGCGCTCGGGTTTCGAGCGATGATGCGAACGCCTTGATCATTCGGCTTTCGAACTGGCTCAATGGTCCCAGAATCATCGAGCTGAAAAAGATCACAATTGGCGGAACCAGTCGCAAGACCAGAGCGACCAGGGATGCCACCGCTGGGAACCTTCACCAGGAACGCTGGATCGGCTGGCTTACCAACGCGAACGACAGCCCACTGAACGCCGGTTTGATTCGCATCTCGTCGCCACAAGATTTGAGCCGATCCGTTTGGCTTCGATTGGAGTGTCGTTCCACCAGAGTCGGCAACATCGGCGTATTGATGCCAGGTCTCCTGAATATTCACACGGGCTGCGACCACGCCGGCGAACACCACGCGACCGACTTTGTCCTCGGCGATCGGCTCGATGGCCACACCGAATCGACCTGTGTGTTCGTCGGCGATTGGGCGAACCGATTGGATCGTTGCATCGCGTACAAAGCGAGCGAGTGCTGTATTGTCGACGTCAGGATCGCCTAGAGGGGCGTTGAAACCGACGATTCCACCGATGGGCACAGTGGTCGCACTTTGATAGTGAACGCGAACGGTGGCAGCGTCGCGAACGTGGGTGCGGTTTCCTCCGCCACCCGAGAGACGATCGCGAGCGATGGCATCGGCTGCAGCCAGCAGACGGTTGTACTCCGCTGCCGTGATATTGAGTTTCTCGCCTGGTCGAACACGCCTCGCCATTACTCGATCCCCAATGCGTTAAAGTTCGCTTCGGGGTAAACCTGCTCGACGTAGGCCGCTTCAGGAACTTGCAATACTCGATCACCGACAACCTCTTCGCCATGTTTGACCCAGAGGTAGTCCCAACCTCGCTTAGCGACACCGTTGATGTTTCCAACTCGCAAGTTCACCTCATTGGGTCGCGCCGCGAAGTGATAGGTCACATCAACCCAATTCTGTTCATCCTCGCCACCTTCACCACCTAGGAACAATGCCTCACCTGGTGCGAAGATCGACCAACTGGTCGAATTGACTCGCCCTGTCATGGCTACCATCGCGAGAAGGTATTCAGTCGAGACAAACTCAAACTTCTTGCGGACCGAAAACTCGAACGCTGGCACCGTTACATCAACACCAGAAACGCCTGAGTCGCTTACACCTATCGCTCCCCTATAGTTGGGCGCAATTTTGCCCGGAGCGGCATAGATACCACGAGTGAAGAGCGATTGGTTGAGATGCGTCGATGCGCCGGTTGTGTTAAACGAGACTGGATCGAGCTTTGTCTTGTTGATCGAAGCGGTTACCAGTGCATGCTTATCATTGATGTACTCTCCATCAACCTGCAGGAATGGAATGAGATCACGTTGAGTGGCTCGATAGTACGAAAGCACGGCATCCGCAGCACCAGCCGGATCGACCGAGCCACCGTTGGTGCCGACATAGACGAACGTGTCCGAGGTCGTTTTGCCACGCGTCGCCTTTTTGGAAAGCGCAGCCAGTTCGAAGTTGTATCCACCGCTTGAGAATCCCATCAGCTGAACACGAAGCCTCCCGTGCGTGCGCGTTCGGCAAGCTGAGATGTATTCTCAGCCGTTTGAATGATGGCTCGCTTCACATCGTCCGAGAGACCTTCGCCGGCGACTTGCGGCATTTGCAGCCGCGCAACGCTTTGAGATAGCGCAGCATCGAATTCCTCGAGTCGAACACGCACTGCGGCAAAGGATGCCATGATCGATTCGAGATTGAGAGAAGGTTCTTGATCCACTGCCGTCGGCTCGATGAAATCCTCGGGCGACGATACTTCAGCGTCCATTGGCTGCAGACCGAGTTCCGGTTCAACCTCTGGAACTTCCAGTTCTGGATCATTCGCGTCAGCACCGGCATTCACGTCAGCATCGACGCCATCCGGATCGACCTTGTCCTTTTGATCAGGAGGCTCGATCACGGGAATGAGCGATGCACCGCTACCAAGACCGAGTCCACGACTATCGAAGTTTCCAGCCGCTTCTGTTTTTTCAGTCGGTTCCTCGGGGCCATCGGAGAATCGATCCATTGAAT
>WBZS01000515.1_pt1 | contig 47298 bp, 65 predicted proteins | sample 5204201 | NCBI WGS metagenome assembly WBZS01 (sample SAMN12344357, study PRJNA552823) | activated sludge metagenome | biome: Activated sludge suspended growth; feature: Nitrification reactor; material: Wastewater; isolation source: activated sludge from nitrification reactor of wastewater...
CATTGTGACTGGTTTCCTTTTGTGAAAAGTTTTCCCACGTGTCGTCTAATGGTTCAGGGCGCCTGTCTGATACACAGGATACGGAGGTTCGATTCCTCCCACGTGGACCATGCCCGCATAGATCAGCGGTAGATCGCTTGCTTGACATGCAAGAGGCCGGTGGTTCAAATCCATCTGCGGGTATCACTGGTTGTTTAGAGTAATGTTGCACGCTAGAGCCCGAGTCTGTTCTCTAATACGCGTGCAGCAGGCTGGTATCGTTAAAGGCTCCTTAAGTGTTCGAATCAGCCTTCTAAGCATCCGACCCACACATCCACTTTGAAAGTCAAAGGAGAAATCAAATGACCAAAGCACCAGAAGGTTCACGTGTTGGCGCAATTCTCTGCACCAATGATGACGGCACTGTGCAGTTTTTTGGCTACGGCGTCTACGAAGGTTTTCACACACCGGAGGCCGACGTCCTCATCTTGGGGACGCCGTTTGCTGAACTCGCAGCGGAAATCGGTGGTGATTTTGCTACGAAGTATACAAACCCGCGCATCAAGCTCGACAGTGGTGCGTACGTGTACGGTGCCGAGTGCTGGTGGGGTCCAGAGGACAAGGTGAAAGAGGCCCTTGCGAAGCACAAGGGCACTGTGCTGGTCGACATCGTCAAGATCAGGGCCGATGTGGCCAACAAGAAGAAGACGTCATGAGAATTGTCTACGACGACTATCTGCCTGATTTTCCGCGCACGAGGCATCTTCCGTGGGAACCGAACGCATCGCGTGATGACGTCATCGCTACGCTGGACGAGTGCCGCAGCATTTTTTCTGAGAACGTTGAGGTCACAGAGAAAGTAGACGGTGCTAATGTTGGTATTGCGCTCGTCGACGGAGAGCCACTCATCCGTAACCGCAATCACATCTTGAATAAAGCTCATACGGCCAGAACTGCGGCCAAGGCCCAGTACAGCCCGTTGTGGAACTGGTTCTACGAGAACCGGTCTGCTTTTGAAAAGCTCGGAGCGCACAGTGTGTACGGTGAGTGGTTGCTGGCGCGCCACAGTATTGCGTACGAAACTTTGCCGTCATATTTCCTGGCATTCGACGTTTTCGATCAGCACGACCAGAAATTTCTCGACCCCCATATTGCTCGTAGTATGCTGATTGAAGCCGGTCTACCGTGTGTACCTGTGCTTCACACTGGGCCATTGGAGAGCGCTGCTCATCTATCGAAACTTTTGAACCGCCAATCAGCCTTTGCGCCTGACCCGGCTGAAGGCATCTACTTGAAGATTGGCGATGGTAGTCATATGGTGCAACGTTTCAAAATGGTTCGTCCTGGCTTCATAGCGGGCGAACACTGGAGCAAGAACAAAATCACGAAGAATACGTTAAGCAAGAAAGCTTCATAGCGGGCAAGGCAACTGGAGAGCCCTCGGGCCCATAACCCGATGCAGCGTCGTTCGATTCGGCGGCCCGCAACCATTTTAAAGCTGTGTGTACGAATGCGAAGAAGCCGAGCGGGCAGGTTGTGACCCTGTTGATTAGCGGGTGCGAGTCCCGCCGTACACCCCAAACATGCAGACGGTTGAGACCGGGCTAGATGACCGTCGCATTAATCCCGCCCGGGCGTCGTCAGCGCGCGTAGCTGACTGGTGGAGGCGGACTGTGCTCGGATGTGGGCCGACCAGTCCCCCAAAGGGCCATGCGAAACTCGGTGTTCCTCCGAGCCTGTTTTGCGCCCATCATCGGAGGGTTTACCATTGTTGACGTTGCCGCCATGGTCTGGTATGCTCGATGTGGAGGCAGAAGCCAAATGATAGAAACCCTTGAAATGCCGACCAATGAAGAGATCAAACGGTGGGTAACTGACACCATCCGTCACGCAATGCACATCGAGTTCTATCTGGAGCGCCTTCAGGTTGGGCGGTCAGACATCCAGCGCCCGCACGATTTGGTTGGTCACGGCAACAAGCTTGAGTGGCCAGCAATTCGTGGGTTTTCCATGCAGTACAGAAAGACCCAAGGAGTCTTCGAGCATTACGTCAAGCCTGCCTTGGATTTCCATCGGCAGCAATACCACCATCTGGCTTGGAACGAATTCAATCCAACCGCTGCCCCTGACGCTATGCGCCTTGGAGCGGTGGATGCTGTGTGCTCACTGCTTGAACCACGTGGCTACCAGGGAGGCTGCCACTCGTGGTCTGAGATTGATCGCATTTCTGAGAACAATCCAATCCACAAGGTGGCCTGGATGCTTCTTGTGTCTAAGGAGATGCAGAAGGTCGAGAAGCCGGACATCCAGAAGATTACGTTGGACAACATCCCAAATCTCGGTATCTCGGTTGAGAAGCACGAGATCGTTGTGCAGAGAAGTCAGGATGTCATCAAGATGTTGAAGCAGGATCATGGTATCATCATCATTTGATTTGTGAGGTCGATTATGACACGCGAGGAATGCCTTGCAAGATTGGCTGCAACCCCTGAGTCACCCAGGGGTGAGAGGCTGGCGAAGTACGTGGCCGCCCATCAGTCACAACGATGGCCAAACAGGTACTGGGTCTCGCTCTGGGCATCATTCATCCAGCGCAGCGATGACGATGGGTATATCTTCACATCACCTGATGTCATCCGACGCCGTGCGGCGTCGGTGCGCCGCCTACGTGAGGAGCGCAATGCGTTGCGGGCTCGCGTTAAGGTTTTGGAAGACAACATTTTGTCGTTGGAATCCACTTGGATTCCGCCTCCGTACGGAGAACTTTGATTTGCCGCTGTGATGGAACCTTTGGTAGTCATGCTGGGCTCAGAACCCAGTGCCCCGAAAGGGGCGTGCCGGTTCGAATCCGGCCAGCGGCATGTTTTCGCCCAGGTGGGGGAACGGTAGACCCACCAGCTTGAGGTGCTGGCGCCCGAAAGGGCGTGCGGGTTCAAATCCCGCCCTGGGCATTCACACTCAAAAAAGAAAGGCACATCAAATGTTGCGTGATGTCGAGTTCATTAAGCAAGAAGACGACCCTGCTACGATCGCGGTCATTGGCGCAATTTCCCTCAAGAACTTGTGGCCTGAACGCATCGGCAAAGGTCAATACGTTTGCAATCATCACAATTTCCACTACATGGTGGCAGAGAAAGAGCACTTGGAGGTCTATGGTAGAATGCCTGCCACCAAGTCAATCGAGCCTATTGACTGTGAGGATTGCGAGCCCTTCAAGGAGGGCGGCCTTTGGTTTCATGCAAATGGTTGCAGGGCGCTCATGCTCAATCTCGAACTTTGTCCGTACGGTGTATGCGATAGCATCAAACAGTTCAACGCAAAGTACCTTCACCTGCTCGAAGACTCCGCAGAGTCGTATTGCGTAGCCTTCGTTGAAGTACGTAAGGACGAGCAGCCGAGTGAAGGTGGCTGGCGATGGCATAAGTGGGGGCCATACATCGGTGACGGCGACCCGCAGTTTGAATATCTGTACGACGAAGAGAACTTTGAAAGTGTTTTTGCTACCATGTCTACCAGATTAAGGGCGCGACAGGCTTCGACCGGGATGGTTGATGGCTGCGTGCGGGCAGGGAGGTCCCTACTCCCTCGAACAATTGGGAAACCATGAACGCCAACGATGATGTTGAGTTTGCTCCTCTGGCCCTCGCGGCCTGAGATGCACGTCGGTCCAGTGAGACACCTCCGTAGTAGCTGGTCAACCGGCGCAAACCCACAGTGAGGTAATCTACGTACGGTCTTTGCTCGCCGTACGCCGGAGCAGGCAGAGCAATAGTGTTCTGAGACGCCTTAACCATCTGGCATCAGGACGAGATCCGATGGGAAGCTGCCGGTGGCAGGGTAAAACACCGGATACGCCCGTAGTACGTTGTCCAGCAGCATTTCGGCACGTGGGTTCGACTCCCACCGCGTCCATCTTTCGGAGATTACAATGCAATTCAAGCCACTAAACGACCTAGTCCTCATCAAGCCGGACCAATCTGCCGACAGAGTTGGCAGCATTCTCCTACCAGAATCTGCACAAACCAAGTCGACAACTGGAACTGTTGTGGCTGTTGGCCACGGCAAGTGCACCGACTCGGGAACATTCGTTCCGACGACAGTCAAGCTGGGTGACAAGGTCATGTACACCAAGTTTTCCGTAACGACAGAACTTGTTATCGAGGATGTCACGCACCTCGTCATCCCAGAGGGTAGTATCGTAGGCATCATCGAAGGTTGAAAATGAAAAAACGCGCTGGCGTAGCCCAACGGTAGAGGCGGGCGGCGTCCACGTTTGTGGGGAAACTCCGCTCAATAGTGATCGGTTCGACTCCATCCGCCAGCGCTTATTGTCCTGATGGTGAAAATGGATATCATGCGCCCCTCCGAAGGGCCCGTTGCGGGTTCGAATCCTGCTCAGGACATTTCTTTTTGTAGCCGCGACTGTGTCTGGGCCGGTGTTCAATTCGCTGGGCGGCCACCTTGAGGCCGTGAACGCATTCTCCACGGGTGGTTCGATTCCACTGGCGGCAGCTTTCCAGTAGGAGTTTGAAAATGACTTCAATAGACGAAGTGGTTGACATGATATGGTCTTACAAGGAGGATTCATCCATGCCATTTTTATGGATGGACGTGTCGTTTCTAAAACGAGTTACGAAAGATTTTCTGCTTCACGGAAGATTCTGTGGCGTCCTGAACTACGATTCTCAGCGTAACAAAATTGTTGGATGTACACCACTAGCTGAGGGCAGCTATACATTCACACCTGTTCCGCTCAAGGGTTGTGCTCCGATTATCTCCAAATTAGATGGCACACCTATAGATTCACAATTTGTAGTTTCTGTAATGCGCCGTGCTTCGCCTTTCGACTTGCTCGGTACGCCATACTCAGAGTTGAGTACTGCGGTGACGCCCGAACAATGTGCTGTGGCACGCCTTAATATTTTGACACCTTTCCGCGAGAAAGCGGTGGCCATGGAACGCATGCTTAACACTTGACATTCTGCTTCCGCACATGCTAAGAGGAACCCAATGAAGGTCTGTACGGAATGTCAAGAGCCCATGACACCCGAGGAAGAGGGTGAAATATGCTCTGAGTGTCAAGACTATTTTGACAACGAAAGAGCACTCCAGGCAGACCAGATGCGGCATGCGGAGTGGTACCGAAAGAGGTGCGAAGCTGAAGACCAAGAGGAGGACTGAAAAATGGCACTCGACGCGATACTGATTTTCCTTTGGATCAATGGCTACATAGACGTTCAGCGGAACTGCACGCTGGTGCAGCACCTGTTCCATAGCACACTCGAATGTGCTCAACCCTCTCTGGTTTGGGTGCCGTAATGCCTGGATTGCACTGGGAGCGTCACGACGGCCCCGTTTACTTTGGTGGTGGCACAAAGTACTCAGGGTTCTACGTCACCAAAGCGCACTTTGAGTATTGGCTGCTGGTTCAGCGCGGTTCGGTGTGGTTTCTGCTTTGCGGCAAAAAAGAGCACGAGCACGAGCCCCGTATTGATGGCGAGATCATCGTTCAGATTGATGCCGAGATCATCGTTCAGCTACAGCCAGACCCGATCACCATGAGCGTGCCATTCAAAGAAGCCTCAGAGTGGATCCTCAACAATCCAACAAAGATCAGCGCTTTCTACAGACAACACAACGGGCCCTCGTAGCTCAACGGATAGAGCTAGCGCGTCCTAAGCGCCAGATGGTGGTTCAATTCCTCCCGAGGGTATAAAATGCATAAGTTTGAGCAAGCCCAAAACCCCAACTGCACCCCCGCCATCCAGGCCGAGTTGGCGACCGACACAAGCGGTCTGGTGCGTGTGTTTCTTGCTCGAAATCCCAACATCACACACGCTGTCCAAGTCAAGTTGTCAACCGACACAGACGTTGTGGTGCGCATATATCTCGCCGAAAACCCCAACTGCACCCCCGACGTCCAATCTAAATTGGCAGCCGACTCAAATTATTACGTGCGCGAGTCCATCGCCAAAAACCCCAACTACAACGAAAAATCTGTTCAAGAGTACTTGAACAACAAATTGATGTCCTTCGTTAAGGAGTACACGTGAGTCAGAATTACAAGGAGGATCAGGTGGTCCCTCCAATCAAAAAATACACGATGGACACGACGCTCTCTTGGGAGGACCGCTACAAGAAGTTAGAAGAACATCACTTGAAAGAAACCAAATGGTTTGAACAAGAGGTCTTGAGGCTGAGAGGGCTGCTTAAGCAGAGGAAATGCACATGAGACTGTTGCTGGTTGCTGTGGCCGTCTGCTTTTGTCCGTCTCCAACCAGTGCCGACATCATCGGCCCTATTGTGGCCCGCGTGTGTCTGGCGGGCCCAGGCGACGTGCCCGACATTTTGTCGAAGCCTGTAAAGAGACGGGAGGACGCAACGATCTGTGTGACGTTTGTTCCTTGCACGAAAGCAGAACTCGTGATAAGAGAATCCCAACACGCCAAGACAGCACATTATCTCTCGAAGAGCCAAGAAAGCTGCAAGTAACGCCAGCGTAGCCCAACGGCAGGAGGCGACGGTCTTAGAAGCCGTACAGTGTGGGTTCGAATCCCACCGCTGGCATTCAGGAGTTCCCATGCATCTGCCCGTCATCGGCGCCACGTACAAGCATTACAAAGGTGGCAGCTATGTTGTGCTCCTTTGCGGTAAAGATTCCGAAACGCTGGACGACTTGGTCGTGTACAAGTCACAGCGTACCGGGCAGGTTTGGGTGCGGCCAGCAAAGGCTTTCACCGAAACCATCCAGCGCCCACAGGGCTTGGTCGAGAGGTTCCGTCTCGTCGAGCAGCCTGCAACCATACCACCACCGGACGGGCTTTACTGATGATTTGCTTGACATGTAAGAAGGATGTCAGTGTGCTGGATGCTGATGGTTTGTGCTCAACATGCATACTTGAATCCGAGAACGAAGCCGATGCCGTTGCAATGTTGTCTGATGTTGAAGTTAAAGCAATGTTGCTCTCGCAGGGCTTTACCGAGGAAAGCCTCCAGAACGTAGAGAAAAAGCTAGCTAAGCTGCTTGAGCAGGCCAAAGCAATCATTGACGCTAAGGATCAAACCAAGAACTAGAGGGGAACATGCAGACAATCATTGTGGAAATTCGTGCAGGTGAGGGCGGAGAAGACGCCAAGGACCTTGTTATCGAGCAGGCCAACATTTACGGCAAGCTCTGTGACAGAGGTGGTCTTTGAGTTTGAATTGATTGAAAATCGTTCGGGCTTTGTAGCGTTGCGCATCACCGGTAAGACAGTTTCAATTTTCGCCAACGAAAGTGGCGGCCACCGCTGGCAGCGGGTCCCAAAGAACGACGACAGGGTGCACACCAGCACCGTAACCGTTGCCGTTCTACCAGAACCAACCGCGCAGCAGCTTCAACTGAGAGATCAGGACCTTGAATGGTCAACGTGTCGCGGCAGCGGTGCTGGCGGCCAGCACCGAAACAAGACGGAATCGGCCGTTCAGATACGCCACCTGCCATCAGGATTGATTGTCCGGTGTGAATCTGAGCGCTCCCAGGCCCAGAACAAACAGACCGCTCTAGCGACCCTACGGGCCCGTTTATGGCAGTCCCAGCAGGACGCTGGTGACGCGGCCCGCGCCCAGGACAGGCGTCAACAGGTCGGCTCTGGCATGCGCGGCGACAAGAGGCGCACAATTCGCCATGACGGTGTTGTGGATCACGTAACAGGCAAGCGCTGGACGTATAAAGACTACGTCCGAGGCAATTGGTCTTGATTTTGAAAGGGAGTTCGTTATGGACTGTTCTGTTGAAGTGATGAAGGGGCTGACTCTAGAGAAAATCACCGGTATGGAGGAAGAGAAAACCGGCACAGGAGAGTCGCGTGTTGTTTTTCTTACCACGTGCGGAAGAGAATTCCTCATGTGGCACCAGCAGGATTGTTGCGAATCCGTGTTCATTTGCGATGTAGCGGGAGATCCCGCTGACCTGATCGGATCACCGCTCCTGATGTCTGAGGAAGTCTCAGACCCAGACTACGAGACTTCCAACACGGACCTGACGGAGCCATACTCCAGCGGCTCCTATACTTGGACCTTCTACAAGTTTGGCACCCAGAAAGGGTACGTCACGCTGCGCTGGCTTGGGACGTCGAGCGGCTACTACAGCGAAGAGGTTTCATTTGAGGAAGTCAAACCGTCGAGGTGACGGAACCGTCTCGAAAGCGGATTGAGCCCGCAAGGGCCTGGGGTTCGAGTCCTCTGACTTCCGCCATCTTTTCACTTGACTGTATTCGAGAGATCTCGTATAGTAGCCCTACAACCTCTTCACCAGGGAGATCTCTTATGACCACCAACCGAGCAGTCACAGCTACTTGGAACGTTGTCACCGCCGCTGACCGGGCAGAGCGCTCCTTCGTCAGGCTGATGCAGCGTTCCATGCAGCAGCTTGAATACAAGCAGATCTATTTCCCCGACTGCATGGCTGCTGAGTACGCCAATGAGGCAGCCCGTCACCAGCAGGTCGCCGAGTCTCTGCTTCGGCAGCAGGCCGAGGCCCACGAGGCCGAGCGCGCTCTGGCTGCTGAAATGCACGTCACGGTGTCCGAACTCCGTGAGATCTCACGGGAGGCCTACGAATTTGGCCACAATGTGGCTGGGTTTGATCAGAACATCTGGGAGCACCGCGTCATGGCGACGGTTGCCATGGTTGGTGAGACCGACAAAGACGTCCGCAAGGGTGTCTGGTACTGGTCGCCCAGCACTTGTGACTGTGTGACGTGTTCTCCGGTGGAGTTCCCGCCACCGCCACCGGTTCGTGATTTCCCCAACAAGATCGACCTGTTCGGAGAGCAAGGGGCTGACTGGTGAACAAGACATACGACTTCGGTGACGGTCGTCGCCAAGTGCCTGCGCATCAACACATCAATCCCGACGGAAGCGTCGGTGGCTGGGTAGCCGACACGGCAATCGTGGACGCGACTGCCTTTGTTGGGATTAATGCTATGGTGTATGGCTATGCACAGGTTCGCCGCCACGCGCAAGTGCACGGCAGAGTTGAGGTGTGTGACCGCGCGTGTGTCACAGACGCCGCTCATGTATATGGAGACGCGATCGTACGTGACAGTGCGGTTGTGTGTGACAACGCAATCGTACGCGACAGCGCCATGGTTTACGGTAACAGTCTTGTCTCCGACCACGCACAGGTGTATGGTTGTGCACTTGTGTGTGACCACGCCAGAGTGTCTGGGCAGGCAGAGGTGTATGGTAGCGCAATGTTGTATGATCGTGCCACTGCCTCAGGCAGTGTGCGTATTTGTGGCAAAACTAAGCTACGCTATGAGGTCCAACCTTACGGTATAATCGGCGACGACGGCCTCATTGATGCCATACTCAACGAATTCATCAGGGAGCACATCTAAAATGGGAACCAACTACTACTGGACCAAAGGTAACACCTGTGAGTGCTGCAAGAGGGCCTATGCGAGCATGCACATCGGTAAGTCGTCAGGTGGATGGTGCTTCTCGCTTCATGTGTCACGTCCTGGCAGCCCGCCGGAAGAGTCGCATGGTGTAGGGGCCTCTCTTCCGTTTGACCTTGCAGGCTGGGTTGAACTCTTCAACACTCCGGGTAGTGAAATTCGAGACGAATACGGTAACCTTATTGACGTTGCCGCCATGCTGCGTACAATAACAGAGCGTCGTGGTTCTGGTGATGACAACGATAAGGATAAGAGTTGGTATCGAAGCAACAATGCTATGCCTGGGCCTTACGGTCTGGTTCGGCACAACCACGCATACGGCCATTACGGCATCCCAGGCCCAGAAACTGCAACGTACGACTACGCGTATGGCGAATTCGGCTGATGTAAAACTGTAAAACCCTAACAAGCAAAGGACCAACACAATGCCAGCAACCCGTCAAATGAAGGCTTTCAAAGTCAAAAACCAGAATGGTGAGACCATCACGGTGAACCGCCGCTGTTTTGGTAGTGGCACCGTGGTACAGAAGCAGCTTGATACGCTCGTCTATGACGAGCAGACGAAGAAGTTCCGTATGCCCGACCAAGACATGGTCGTGACGGCGCTCAAGAAGCGCGCCAAGGCCCTTGCGAAGGTCGACAAGACATTCGACCTCAAGGCATACCTCAAGCGGCTCTCAACGGACAAGGAATTCGTGAAGAGCGAGGTGCAGGCATCGATCTTGAAGCCCGCACTTGACGCACGTCCTCCCATCGAGCGCAACCAAGCCGTCGAACGGAGGCTTGCCGCCGACACGGCGAGCGTTCCGGGCTTCGGCCAGGGTAGAACGGGCGGTACGTGAAGAAATCTGGGTAGTAATCCGGCATGGTGTCGGACCCGTCTGGAAAGCGGTGTGTACCCCGTACGGGGTATGTGGTTCGATTCCACTGCTACCCGCCAATTTGGAAAGATGAATGGCCCCGACCGTGTTCGATGTACCAGAGACTGTGTGCGAAGCTGAGGCGGATGCGGATGCAGTACACGAAGAGTGCATAAGCCCATTCGCGTGCGGTTTCTGCGCAGGCGCCGCGTGGTATGCTGCGGGCATGGCGGTATGCGCGTTTTTGGCGGATTTGGCAGACATGCTTAACGCATGTTATGAGTGCGGCGGCTGCCGCATAGTGGATTGCGACGCGTGCGGCGGGACCGGACGGAGGAACCAATGAACGACCCTACTTCGACAGGATGGCGCCTCCTTGAAATCGAGGTTGTTTCCTATGGTGACCGCGTGTATGCCGCTGAGTGCCGTCGGGTTGCTAAGGCTTTAGCGACACGTGCACGCAGAGCGGCCAGACGAGCGCGGAGGATAAGGCATGATATCAAAAACTAAGCAGCGGCTTCTTGACCTCATCAACCAAACTTCCGTGACGGACACCTCCTCCAAGGAAGGGCTCCGCACGCTGTTCTGTGAAGCTGAGGACCTGTCCCATCAGATCACAGCCAACCCATCATACAGTGTCCGCCACGACGTTGTAGTGCGCCTTGGGGTTGTTTTGCGTGAGGTTCGTGACCGGTTCGGGCGCGGCCCATTCACGCACGATGGTGCCGTCTACGTGGTTGCCAACAAGGGGCAGCGTTGGTTTCTGGAGCTTCGCGCCATCTATCCTACCAACGATGGTGGCATGTGATTTGCTCGTAGCCAATCAACCACGAAGGAGGATGTCATGTCTTGGAAGCAAGGAAATTGGGCTGAGTACGTTGAACCGCATTTTGAAGGCTGGACCGTCGTTGCCGAGAACAGCTATATCGACTATCAGGGTTCAGCGTCCGTGCTGGCGGTGCGCGGCAATAGGGTACGCCTCATACAGTGGGATTGGGGTTCTTGCTCGTACTGTGACCCTTATGAAGATATGTCCAAGGACGAGCGCACCCAGGCCTTCAGCAAGCTCCTCATGACGATGACCATCTCTGAGTTCCGGTCGATGGTCGCGAAACTCTCCTCTGAGAAGTATGCTGATGGCTGGATTTTGAGCCTGAACCATCAATGGCAGCACGGTGAGCACAAAGGCAAGAAGCCGAAGAAAGTAAAGCGCTCGGCATGAGCTTCATCGTCAATGACAAGCGGAGGTTCGACAAGCTCGGCAACTTGAAGCCTGAGTTTGTCGAACCGCCTCCACCTCCACTACCAAAACTCACGATTGGAGAGGTTCTTGAATCCATGGAGCAGATTAGGAAGTGGGCTCTACCGCTTCCTAATTTCTGCGCGAACTGTCATCATTTCCATAGCATGAGCATCGATCTAAAAGCAGGTTCCTGGCACGTCAACTCGGGTTGTTATCATCGTAACAAATTCATCGATAATTTTAGCAATAAAAGCCACTGCCAGTGTTTTTCCTTTGTTCAAGAGGACTGTGTAGAATCTTCACTCAAGCTTTCTTGCTTCATACTTGAGAATTCCGGCTTAGACATGTCGGACGAAGCCGAACCGGCAATGCGCTCTACAATTGAAGCCTACCGCGATGCTATGGAGGAAGAGTACATCATAGTACCCTATCGTCGTGTTGTCTGTGGTGTGGTCGATAGTGTTGAACATCTTCCACGGTATGCAGCACGTGGAGATGTGTATTTTGTGAGAAAAAATATCGGCAACAGGTACATGTATTGGCACGCCTCCAGCACACATCTTGATATCGTAACTGGCTGGCATCCTGAAGGGGCTGATCAAACGGGCTGGGCTTACACTCTTATGTAGCTGAATACCGAACCCGAACTGAGGTGGGTATTCATGTCTGCTTTTACGAACTATCTGGAGGACGCACTCCTGAACCATACGCTCAGGAATGTGGCATACACCTCACCTACCAACGTTTGGGTTGCGCTATTCACGACACCCACCACCGAGGGCGGTGGCGGCACCGAGGTCGCAGGCGGCTCCTACGCACGCATCCCGGCTGTAGTGCTTGCTGGTAACTTCGGCGGCTTCACGGCTCCTTCTGGCGGAGCTTGCTCCAATACGAATGACATTGTGTTTCCGACCGCAACTGCTGGTTGGGGCACCGTTACCCACGCCGCCATCATGGATGCCTCTGTAGCGGGCAACATGCTCTATCACGGCCCGCTGGCGGCCTCCAAGACCGTGAACAACGGCGATACCCTGCGCTTTTTGAGCGGAAGTTTTGTGGTGGGCTTAAACTAGTTGATCCGAATGGTGTCACCGGTTATCTTCTCTGTTGAGGAGATACCAGATGCGCTATACGGCTGTAACAGAACAAGAATCACTAGACATTTCAAACAAATACAAAGCAGGTGGAACCCTTCGAGACATCAGGAAGCAGTTCCACGTCTCGAACAGCACCATCCGAAAAATCCTAAAGAACCACGGCGTCCCAGAACGTTCGCCGTATTTCTACCATGGCACACATCAGGTCAAGAAGCTTGACGCGGCTACCGTGGACGCTATCGTTGAGCGCTTCAATACGACCACCCTAACCATCAACAAGATAGCCCAAGAGTTCGGGCTCCGAAGCGACCGCATCAAGTCTGTGCTAGCCAGCAACGGCATCGACACGACCGTGAAGCGCGTCAGGTCTAACACCGCACTGTTACCACAACAGGAGCTTGAAGCGGTAGCACTCTACGAGTCCTCCGACGCCGTCACGCTCTCCACCGTCGCTCAACAATTCAACATAGCCATACCGACAGTGCGCGCAATTCTCGAACGCCATGGGCGGCAAGTGCGTGAGTTGGTTGGTCGCCCGAAGAAGATTTTGGCATCTGACGATGCTGCTAAGGTGCAATACATGCTGGGTGACGGCTGTTCTCAACAGACGATCGCAGATACACTTGGTACGTCGCAAAACACCATCTCCAGATTTATCAAACTATCTGGCATCAAGAGGAAGCACGAGAATAGATCTAGACACAAACACGGCATGTGGCGTGGTGGTCGAATCAAGGTACATGGCTACGTTCACGTACTCCTACCTCAAGACCACAAATTCTTCCACCAGATGGTAGGCTCTACCGGCTACGTCCTTGAGCACCGTCTGGTCATGGCCGAACAGCTAGGCAGACCGCTCAGCCGTTACGAGACCGTTCATCACATCAACGGTATCAGGGACGACAATCGTCCAGAAAACCTTCAGTTGCGCCAGGGCAACCATGGCACCGGTAGCGTTCACGTATGCCGCGCTTGCGGTTCGTATGACGTTGTAGCGGCCTCGATAGCTGAACTGTCTGAACCGTCAGAATCATAAGCAATATCAAGCACTTACACTTACGAGTCGAAATCGTTATTTGAACACCTGAACAGGTTTGACTTTCAGGTGCGACTTTGAGCGACGACATCATCGTAGTAGAACCAGACGGTTCTAAACGTCCGTCCGTGCAGGACGCTGTTGAATCCATTACAAATCTTCTCCGCGAAGGGGAGACCGTACAGGTCATAGCGGCCAGACTTAATCTCGACCCTGGGAAAGTCCTTCAGGTTCGTGATGAGATTGACACTGTTGAGCGCTCAGAAGAAGACAACGGCCTGAAGCTCAACACGTACCTCACGAGCCTTGATGAGATTCTGGACATTGCCCATTGGCAGGCCAAGAGCGACCCTACCCCGAACAACATCTACGCGTATACAGCCCTTTTGGAGGCTGCTCGCGCCATCATCCAAGACTTGGATGGGCGCCGCGACCCCAAGGCCGTCCAAGAGGCTCTGTTGCAGAGTGCCGTGCAGCCGCTGGTCCAGCAGATCATCGGTGGACTCACAATCAAGCTTGCCGAGACACGTAAGGCGCTCTTCGACATCACCGCTGAGGACCACCACGGTGACATTAACGCGCTCCTAGACGACATCATGCGTGCGCTTGGCGCTGCCATTTCAGACGGTATGGTTGGCTTCAAGGATAAGACTGAGAAAGTCTTGAGCAGCAAGCCAGCTACGCGGCCTGCTAAGGTGCGCAAATGACAAAACCATTTGACCCTATGGAGATGGTCGAAGCTGCCATCGCCTCGGATTTTGACGGTTCGTTCGACAACGCCATTGACGAGAGTTCTATCAAGAAAGCCGCCAATTGGTTTGAATTCTGTACTGGCCCTGACTTTATGAATGTGGTCCCGTTCCCACGTCAGGTGCAGATGGCGCTCAAATTCCTCGGTGAATATTGTCCGCGCTGCTCAACACCCGGCTATATCGACGACCTGTTTGCGCAGAGCATGGCCGAAATCAAAAAGAATGTGAAGATGCTGGAGTTCGGTGTATGCCCACAGTGTAAGGTTACACAGTCAGAATTGTACAGGCTAGGAGAGCTAGGTGAGTACAACGAACTCGACGTGTGTTGTGGGCGCCGTGCCGGTAAGACCGTCTTCACCAGTTTGATTGCCGCGTACCATCTTCATCGGATTCTAACGTTGAAGAATCCGGCGCGCTACTACCGTGTAATGAATGGGCAAACGCTTTGCTTGTTGTTTGTCGCCATCACAAAGACACAGGCCGAGGACACCGTTTGGCAGGCCTTCAAAGACCGTATCGAGCGTTCGCCATGGTTCCGTGCCTATCATAGTTTCTTGGACACGTATGCACGCGACAATGGCCTGGACCATCTGTACGAAGCCAAGAAGACGTTCCTCCACTACTATCACAAGAACATCAAGGCCGAGGTCGTCACGCCGAACATCAAAACGATTCGTGGTCGTACGACCGTCATGACATCCATAGACGAGTTGGCGTGGATTGACGCGGGTTCTGATGGTGACGGCATTGTCATCAACCCAGAAGAAACACACAACGCTCTGGCGCAATCCAATCAGTCCGTGCGCTCGGCCGCCATGAAGATGCGTCATAAGGAGCGTATCAACAACGTTCCGACTGGTATCGACGTCAACATCTCCTCCCCGGCGTCAGCGAACGACATGATCATGCGCCTAGTGCGTTCGTCCTCCAGTAAGAAGTCGGTCTGTGCGTTCCATTACGCAACCTGGGAGGTGAATCCAAACGTTCCTTACGAATCTTTGGAAGCTGAGCGGCTTGCCGACTATAAGATTTTCATGCGCGACTTTGGAGCCGTGCCTCCGATGGCCAATAGCGCGTTCATGGAAGACGAACCGTCTGTTCTGCGGGCAGTCAAGAAGGGCAAGAGCAACCTTTTGGGCTGGGCTATCTGCCGTGAGCGCGACGAAACTGGTGTTGAGACCATGTGGTTGCAGTGTAATCCGCGTGTTCGCGACAAATCTGTGCCACGCATTCTCGGAATCGACCCTGGCGAGTCAAACAACAGCTTTTCCCTTGTTCTGGCTAGCCTGGAAAAGGACGTAATTTCCATTGACGGTGTTTTGGAATGTCAACCTGAGAAATTGCCTAACGGTGAGACAACAAAAATCAACTTTCCACGAATGTTCGACCAATGTATCCTACCAATTCTATCAAATTTCAATGTTAGACTTGTTGTCTCGGACCATTGGCAGTCCGCCGACATGACACAGCGGCTTAGGAGTGACTACAAGACGAAATCTGAGACATACACGCTGCGCTACGACGATTTTTTGGGCATCAGACTGGCTTGGTATGACGGCCGAGTGCTCATACCGCAGACTGAGCGGTCCATGGAGGAGTTCAAACGCACCCCAGAGCAGTTGGAGGACTTTGTGCGCGGTTTTCCGGCGCTAAAGCTGACCATCCAGGCCATGACTGTGCGCGAAGTTGGCCGAAAAATCATCAAACCACAGCTTGGGTCTGACGACATCTTCCGGGCTGCATGTTTGTGTATGCATTTCTTGCTAGATCCTGAATTAAACAGACCCTTTATGTACGCAGGTATCGGTCAAGCACTTCGCGGACCGCAACGCGCCCTAGGCGCTGTGCGGTCCAACAGGGGCAACTCCGGTAGTCAGGCCCAGGCAGGGCTTAGCAACATTGGGACGCGCAAGCGGCGAATAGACCCATATGGTTTGGTACGACGTGGTGGAGGAGGTTTGTGATGCGCCCATTCGATGAAGACAAACGCCCATTTGAGCAGAAGATTGCCGATGCGGCCGAGGAAGAGAAACTCGAATTGTCTGTCGGAGAGGTGGCCGCGATCAAGCAGCGTATTCGCTTCGCTTTGATGGACGCAAATCCGGCCGACCTGTCGGTAGCCCAGCTTATTGATTGGGTGCGGCGTCTTGTGCCGAATATGCGCCGCGCCACCGCAAATATCGAGCAGCATGTTGCGCTGGCCGGTCTAGAGGAACCATCAAAGCAGCACGCTGGCCTCTTCCCAGAGAGCCTTTTGCGCCGTTTTGCTGAGGGTGGTGACCCATACCAGCTATCTTCCAATGGTGGTGAGGTACTGTGCTCCATCACAGGCGACCGCCGCGTACGATTCAATCCCGCAAATCTTGTTGTAACTCCCCTCAAAGTCAAAGAGTGAACAATGTCATCTTTCCGTTACGGAAAGCCAACGACAAACGCCTATTCTGGACGGCGCAGCGTTGTAGGCTCGGTGAAATCCCGCAATTCTGGGGAGAAACGCTTCACAGTTGAGGCTGAGAACACCTCTGGTGGGTCTTCTTACCACAACAATCGATTCAACCCTGTTTTTGACCGTCTTGAACAGGGCTCTGTTCTGGAGGATTGGGTACCGCGCGACGCGCCGGGCATCAATATGATGTTCCGGCGTATTCACCTGCGTGATGCCATCGCAGGCCCTACGGTCGACATCTACGCAACACTTCCGTGGTCAGAATTTGATATCATCGGCATCGAGGACCCGAACATTCGCCGCTTCTATCAGGAAGCGTTCTCCATGTTCACACCCGAGACGATGACATACATCGCCAAGGAGTTCTTGGTCATCGGGCGCCTATGTGCGTCGTTGTCGTTCAACGGCAAGCGTGGCTATTTTGACAACTTCAGTCCTCACGACCCGGACACCTTGGAAATTCGACCGGTACCGTGGCGCGGCTTCGACCCGATCATCGACATCCGGCTGAACAAGCCGATGAAGGAATTCCTCTCCAGCCAAGACGACCGTATCCGCCGCATCAGAGCGCTCCTTCCGCGCACTTTCGTAGAGAAATTTGACCTTGGAAATTCCTCCGGACAGGGGCGTATTCCGCTTGAGCCGTTGACGACGATGTTCCTGGCTCGACGCATTTCCCCTTTCGACCATGTCGGCACCAGTTTCTTGACACGCATCGTAAGCATGTGGGCCATCGAGAAGGCTTTGATGGACGCCACTGTCACGGCAGCCCGACGTCGGGCTGGTAATTTGATGCATATCACGGCCGGTATTGACGGCGTATGGGAGCCGGATCCAACAGAAATCGACAACATTGCATCCCTCTTCGTGCAGGCCGAAGAGGATCCTGTTGGCGCTGTTGTGGCGACGCGCACAGGCGTTACGGCGAACGAAGTCCGTCAGGGCGGGCAGGTCTGGAAGGTCTCAGATGAATGGGCATTCTTGTCTGAGTCGAAGATGCGCGCTCTTGGCGTTAGCGAGGCGTTGCTGTCAGGTGATGCAACATTCTCTAACATGGAAACGTCACGCTCCCTGATGGTCGAGCAGATTCTAGCATTCCGCCAGCAGCTTACAGACCAGATCTTCCAGAAGATTGGTTCTACGCTCGCTCGTACGCACGGCTTTACTCTTGACAAGAAGCGTGCGAACTCTAATGGTCAAATCCGGGTGGCTCCTGGCCGTGCAGAGTCATCATACCGTCATGCCGTTCGTCTAGCGCAAGAGGCTCGGCTTGCCTACGCCAACAACGAGATTAACGACGAAGAGTACGAGGCGTTCAAGCGGCAACTCAAGAAGAGCCCGATGCTCGACGACGCTATGCGTATCCCTACTGAGCAGTTGATTACACCGAAGGTCCAATGGCGTAAGGACATGAAGCCACGCCAGGACGAGGCGTACTTCGAATTGCTTGAGAAGCTGGAGGACAAGGGACTACCGGTACCGCTAAAGATGTGGGCCGTTGCAGGCGACTACGACATCGACGCAGCCATCGAAATGATGCCTGAGGATGCCGAGCTACGTAACAGACTGGCGCAGCTTGGAGGCGGCCCTGACATGGGAGCCGGTGACGGTATGGATGGCCTCGGCGATGAAGGCGGCGCCATGGATGATATGGGCGGCCCTGGTCTAGGCCCTGATGGTGGCGAACCGGACGGTCTCGACAAGCTCATCGACCAAGACAACAAGGCACGTCAGGCACGTGAGGGTGGTCCCGATTCACCCGTCAGGCCGGACAAGCCGGGCGGTCCGGACAAGCCAAAGCGCGACCCTGTGAGCAATCCTGCACCACCTTCTGAGGTGAAGCCCCGCTCTAACCCGATGGCCATCAGGCGCGCCGTAGAAGAGGCCCCGTTCTGGCGTGACGGTAAGCTACTTGGGTTGAAGCGCGAAACTGTGCTCTCTATGGTCGATAAGGTGGCTGCCCATCCTGAGGTCCTGAAGGACGGGGCCGAACTGCGCGCCCTCATCAAGGCCTCAGTCAAGAAGGAAAAGAACGCTGAGGTTGCTGCGTTTGTTTGGCACGCGCTCGGCCTTCCGCCTTCGGTTCAGATATCTGCCGAGACCACTGGCGAGATAGCCACAGAACTTGCGCAGCGCATTGAGGACCCACAGGCGCTCATGCACGCCATGATTGCTCTGTCCACGGCTGCCGGTGTTGTATCGCCTGTTGGGCCATCATCAGTTGACAATCGTGCATGGCGCAACGTGATTGTGCCTAGGGCAAAAGCTGAGGCCAAGATCAGCCCGAAGAGCATTAATCTTCTCGGAGGCGTGAACGTCAAATGAGTATCCAGCGCCCAAAGCCAGACGCTATCGGCAAGCCAGATGTGTTCGATGACTCGATGTCACCGGCACAGATTGCTAATGTCGAGACAAACGCTTCAAATCTGAAAGACGTACTGAGCGCTATCCTCAGTCAGATGAAGCGCATCATGCGCGGCAATAACGCTGGTGACTGGAAGGACGACCCGACGGTCGTTGCACGTTCTCTTCAGGATTTGAACGACGCAGCAGTGATGCCGAATCCGACAGGAACTGACGGCAGAGCCATCACGGAAGAGGGCAGTGTCGCGGCGTACCGCAATGTCAAAGCGTCAGCACTGCTTGGTGGCTTTCAGAGCGTCGCCAACGCAGCAGCGCGTGACGCCATACCGGCAGGTCAGCGTGTTGAAGGCATGCTGGTGCGCACCAACGATAACGCCAAACTCTGGGTTCTTGACGCAGGGCTTACGACGTGGACTGAGCCGCAGAAAGCATCAAGGTTCTTCACAGGGGCCACGCCGCAACTAATCTACGTAGACCCCGGCGCTGGCAGTGACACTACTGGTGATGGTCTCGGTCTCGGTACAGCCTACCAGACCATTCAGCGTGCTATCGACGATATCCCTACCGGCTTTACTAAGGACGTCATCATACAGTTGGCATCGGGCTCGTTTTCTGGACAGAACACCTCTGTCGTTATCGCCCCAGGCTTTAATGCCACGACCAATACAAGCTCACAAATCTACGTTGTAGGCGAACGCACTCCAGTATTTACGACGGGGACTACCGGCTCCGGGGCGCTTGTCGCCGGTAAGACGACGCAAATGCAGTACTCAGGGGCTGGTGTTGCGCACGGCTTGACCATTACGGACGGTTCCCATTGGTCATACTCCGGCAGCGCTGTGGATGTACCAAGTTCTGTCCGAGTGCTCAGAGCTTCCAGCACAACAGACTTGATTGTCGTGCAGAGTTCAACGAGCGCATTTTCAACAAGAAATCTCTGTGCGTACAATACAACATTCACCAGCACATTTCGTTTTGGTTGCCATTCACTAAGCGTTACCGACGCACCATTCGTGCACCTGATCGGTATCAAATTCAACGCCTTGGGTAGTATCACGCGAGTGACATTTCAAGGCTGCAACGTGAGCACCGGGGCGGCGTCTATCGTACAAGACAGCAACATTTTCTCCGGTTATTGGGGCACTGATGTTACGCTGTTCGATGGTAACCATGGTCGACGCACCACATTCAATAGCGTGTTCGCAGCCAAAGTATTCCTTAACGGCGTACGCTCCAGCTTGCAGCAGTGTGTATTTGCATCGTCCCCGGGCGCCGGGCACGGTATGTTGAATCTTGGAACAACAAGCACCACAGAACCGCCCGTGCAGAGCACGTCGCCGAGTGGCGTCCGCCTCGTGTCCGCCGTTGATTTTGAAGGTACAGCTAACGGGGTGAACCTTGCTGGACAGAGCTATCTGGTTCTTTCTGGGAACGTGTCGTTCGCTCTAACGGGACGTGCCATGATTTTGAGCCAGATGTCTCAGGTCAGCAATAGCGCTGCGTCAACTTTGAGCGGTACGGTCACTCTACCGCTGTCGCTGCGTTTCGGTTCCCGCTGGAATAAGGGCATGACATTCTCGATCAGTAACACATTAAATCCGGGGCAGGATATTTCAGTTGGCGGAACAGGTGGAGCCACCGTCATTGCGGCTAGCGACACCGCTGTCGACACAACAGAACTCTGCTCGTACTTGTGAGGTCGCCGTGCTATCAACTCTTCTAGCTTTAGCGCTGATAACGCCTGGGCAGACCACAACATACGTCAAGGGGCCGCTCAGTCTTGGCGGTCTAGCCAGTGACCCTAGCTCACCAGCCAACGGCTGGATGTACTTCAACAGCACGTCGAAGCGCTTTCGCTGCTGGGTGGATACCGGTTGGCGTGATTGCGTTAATGCGGTGGATATCGAGGCCCAGACCGTTACTGTGGCGGCTAACGGCGACTCAACCAAGGCCACGTTCAATGTAGACCCAAGCACATCGACTGTTGTTGTTGAATGCCAGGACACAGACGGTTGTATTGGAACATTTCAAGAGACGTCTGCGTTGCGTGGGCGGCTCACGGATGTATGCTCGACTCAAGCAAGTGTCGGCTACACGTACTATAATACCACCGTAGGCGTCGCTCAGATGCCAAGCACGATTGCCATTGATGGTATCGGTGCAGGTGAATGCTTCGGCATCAAGTACACCACCGCAGACATCTACCTTGTTACTGGTATCGGCTCGAACTCTGGGGTCATGTTGCGTCGTGGTGCCGTGATGACCGGACAGCTTGTGTTTGATGGGTTGTCTACGGACATCACAACCTCTCTTGACGAGACGCTGACACTAGCGCCATCAGGTATCGGCGGTATCGACCTCGTAACATCCACAGGTAGTACACGCATCCTGTCTGGTGATCCGTCAGTGACGAACATAGATTGGCAAGACGCTTCATTCAATTACTCAACAGGCGCGACATACGGCATACGTTTGATATCTAACAATATCGACTTCACAAGCAATACGTATTTGACGTGGCAGCCGGGTAACATTCGAGCTAGCACACTTACCCTAGCCGTGCAAACCACTAACAACCCAATCACGTTGACTGGGTTGACACAACTGAATGGGCCGATAGCACGCTATCAAGGAACAGGTTCTATAGTAGGCACTGTTAACAACTTCTCGACGTGCACCAACTACTCACACTGTAGGCTGTCAGGATCGTCGACTCCAATACTGACCGGTATGACTGTGCTCGCAGTCGCCGAGGAACGTACGCTCTGCAACTACGGTACAACGACTATCGTCTTAAGCCATGAAGATTCTGGTAGCACAGCAGCAAACAGATTCAATCTCCCAGGAGCAGTTAACTACGACCTCATAGCGTATAAGTGCGTGACGGCTTACTGGGATAACGGGCTTTCGCGCTGGCTCATAAACTAGGAGAAGCAAAATGGCAACGCTGATGTTGATCCCAGAAAAGATAGCCGCTTGGTGCTCAGCCTTGTTGAGCACGTTGCTGGCCTTGCTTGTGTCTCCGGCAGCAGCCGACACACCTGTTGTACCGCAAAAAGGCATCATCATCGTCACTGGGCAGTCATTGTCGGCCGGTGGTCTTGCTAGCCCGGCGCTCTCAACCACCCAGCCGTACCAGAATCTCATGGTGCTTGGGCTGACGTACGACAGCGCAGGTACAGGCACACCTTCGTATCTAGTTTACACGCCCAGCCGTGCAGCGTTTCCGTGGACTCCGCTTATCGAGAGTAGTCTTGAGAGCCCGCGCAGTGCTATGGCCAACTACTACACCAGTGTCACCGGCAACAGTGTCTATGTTGTGACAGGCACAAAGGGCGGGTCTACGTACGTTCTGCAAAAGAAGGGAACAGAACCGTTCGAGCAGATGGCCCGCAGCATCGAAGCAGTCGGCGCCAGAACCGGTCTGCCGTGTATCGCCATCTACGTAGAGCACGGCGAATCTGACGGCGCCAACAGCATATCACGTGCGACATACGCGGCCAACCTAGTCGAGTGGCGTAATGACATCGTAGCTAAGTGTCAGAAGAGCGCTGGCGGCGGTGACCCGCCGATGTACATTGGACAATACTCTAGCTGGACGGCTCCCATTCTCGGCAGCCTACCAACATCCAATGTCCCGCTCGCCATCTACGATGTTGCACGCGCTTATCCTGGCAAATTCCACGTCGTAGATCCGCACTACATGGACGCCTATCAGCCTGATGGCGTGCACAAAACAAACGCAGCATCCCGCACAATGGGCGCACGTGGTGGCCGAGCCATCGCACAGGGTTCATCATACCAGCCATTCTGGCCGCGCCGAACGGACCCAGTGTCTCGTAGTGGTAATGTCTTGACGACGCACTTCTATACGCCAACGCCGCCAATCGTTATCGACACCACGAACATCACGGGTGTTAATGCAACCACGAAAGGCTTCGAGTACACGTGCGGCAGCAGCCCTCCAGCCATCACAAACGTTGATTGCAGCGCTGCGTGCACCGGGAACGATTGCACATGCACGATTACGCTTGCAAGTACGCCATCTGGCGCATGCGCAGTTGATGACAAACTACGTTATGCGCTGACAGGTGTTGCTGGAAACTTTGGTGGGCCATCCTCCGGGCCGCGCGGAAACCTCCGCGATAGCACCGTGAACACGTGGGCGGGTGCCTCAATGTATCATCCACTGGTGCATTTCGAGGAACCAATTCCGGATATCGTCTACAACATTGTTGCGGTCGGCAACTCACTGGTTGAAGGTCAAGACGCTGGTGGGCAGCCGTGGCCTACTCAATTGGCTACCAAGCTTACTCACGCAGGTGTTCCGTTCACGATATCCAATAAAGGTCACGGCGCCAACGCAACCGAGTACCTAGCCGACAGGCCTAACTTCTCACTGACGTACAAGATCCCAGCCGACGTAGACCCGCTGTTCAACACCGACCCGCTCGCGGTTAACATCCTGATCTTTCAGGAAGTCATCAACGACATCTATTATGGGTCGACCGGAGCGCAGGCTTATGCGAATGTTGTAACGTACATGAACACATTGGCTAACAGCAACTGGTTCAAGATTGTCATCATGCCGACACCACGTGACAACCCAGGGACTGTACAGCCTACGTATGATAATGAACGCCAGAACTTCCTTGACCTCGTTACGGCGGACCCAACATTCTCCGGCACCGTAGATGCTGTTTGGCGCGTCGATCAGGATACGCGACTCGGACTCGCCAACTCTGACAATGACGGCTACTACTATTTCCTCAGTGGAGGTGCTGATACCAAGACACACTGGCTGAGCCGCGCCCACGCCATCGCGACATCGGCATTGATGGATATTCTAGACACCAACTTCCCTGGAGCCTTTCCGTTCAAGCCGCAGTACTCGCCATGGCCAGCCGCGCTATTCAGTGCAGCTAAGACTGGAAGTGTGCTGACCAGCAGCGGCGGACCGGCAGCGAATGGCCAGACTGTAAGCACATGGGTTCATGACGGTTCACTTGAAAGTGGCAATCTCAACGCCGAGGGGGCAGGCACACAGACGTACAGCACAACCGGTTTCGGTGGCGACCCAGCCATCACAATGGCTGTCAACAGTTCCTTTGTAACGACTGGCGCTATTGGTACTGGGCGCGGAACTTTGGCCGTTACCGTATACGCCACATCCCCAGGTTTTGCTACGTGGGGTAATTTGTTCGGCTCAGACCGGCGCCTCTACGCAGCGGCTGACGGTGACGCGTACGATGTTACTGGTATGGTGATCAACAGTACAATCTATGCCGCTACAGCAGCACCAGCGGGCACAGTTGTTGGTGCCCCTCACGTTATTGTCTTCACGTTCGATGGTACCGCCGCAGGGCAGAAGGTATTCCTTGACGGTACACAAGTTGGTACGACGTCATCGACGGGCGACCCTGGTGAAGCCTTTACACAGCAGGTGTTCCACGTAGGTCATGTTGCTGCAAGTCTTGTTGGCTCTATTGGAGAGGTTTACATCTCGCCGATTCCGCTATCTACCGCAGAACGCAAGCGGCTGGAGAACTCTTGGGGTGCGCTGCGCGGAATCACAATAGCCCCGTAAGCGTATGTATGGGTGAGGAGTTACTATGAGTCGTGTTGATACATTGATTGGTACGATTGACGGCGTTAACACGACGTTTTCCACTCCTTCTAACTTCCAAACGGGCTCATTCCGCCTGATTTGGGATGGTATCATCTATCCACCTACGGATGCGTTCTACGGCTATTCCGAGACCGGTTCCCAGACGATTCAGACGGTAACACCGCCGCCTATCGGCACGGTCCTGCAAGGCCTGTACGAGCTAGGCACCACCACCGTTGTTGGTGGCGGCACCGCTGGTGGTAAGGATGACGGCATCACGCTCAAGATAGCCGTTCCAAACATCTCGGCCGTTATAGCCGCATACAACGTCATACGTGTATTCAGGAGTTCGTCCACACGAGACGGGCCGTTCGTTGAGCTTACCAATGCTACCGCGCAGCCTGCCTCAATCACCGGTACCGTTGCAGGACCGTTCACGAGCCTGAACGGTAAGACACTCATCCTGCGCGTCTCCACCAACACCGGGCCACGACCAGACCTGACGGTCACGTTCACCGACCCAGACCCGATCTCAATCGCACAGGTTGTCACGGCGGTCAACACGGCCCTGGCTGGTGTTGTGGTCGCCGTTGATAACGGTTCAGGCCAACTGAAATTGTCGACGGTCTACACCGGTATGGACGCTGTGCTTGAGGTGGTCGGCGGAACCGGCATTGCCGACCTAGGTTTCGGCCTCTACCAGCGCGACAACGGCGAGGAACCATTCCTGCCGCTTGTAGCCACCGACAACGTCTACGAATTCACGGACCCGCAAGGTAACGCGAACTACTGGTACCGTTGGCAGTTCTACAACACCGGCACATCAGCAAGTAGCGCGATGTCTCCGGCCATCCAGCCGCAGTCTGCGCGTGTCGACCCCGTTCGTAAGATTGAAGACTTCCGCGCCACGCGCGGCCTGACTCTCGTGCGCGGCCGGGAGCACACGTTCAGGATGGAATTCTGGGAGAATCAAGAGCAGCAGATTCCTCTCGTGCCGCTCGACGCCGGTCGTTATCCATCCTACACCATCTACGACCCTTCCGGGCTGGCCGTACAGACCGGCGTTGCCTCTATTGATGGCTCAGCACCGCACTACAAGGTGCTCTTCACACCCGGTATGGACGCCACGCTCACCAACGACGACCGTCGGTGGCGCATTGATTGGTTCTTCGTAACCGACACCGATAGACCCGTACAGTCGAGCGAAATCTTCGACATGCGTGACGTTGACGTCACGGAGTCGGAGATCGAAGAGTACAAGACCCTTACGCTTGAAGGCGACACCAAACGTCTACGTCTTGCCGTGGACAAGCGCCCCGTATCGATCAGGTTGCAGCTAGAAAATGCAAACGATCCGACAGATACCATCCTGCCGCTTCCGGCGGTTTTTCCGCCGTCAGGTCCGAACCCATCATTGACCGAGGTAGAAGAGGGTGACCGCTACGTCTACTACTATGACGTACCGCCTAACAACCCTCCGACGTTTGAGGGTATGGTGGCCGGTACCAACGGCAACACCTATCAGGCCATATGGACCGTGCTGGAGACACCAACCGCTGAGGAGCAGCACGAGTTCCAAATCTTGGAAGTTCCGCCGCGCACCAGCCTCCAGTACTTCCCCGGTCTGCGGATGGTTCTGGACAAGTTCCGCAAGAACCGCCAATTCGTCCAGGCCTATCAGGAATCAGACATTTTTGAGTACCTGAAGCGCGGCTTGCAGTTCGTCAATTCGACCAACCCGGTCCATCTATCATGGACGATGACCTCTGTTCCGTCCCTGATACAGCCGTACTGGCTGCTGGCTGCAACCGTCTGGGGTCTGAACGCACAGCACCTACTTGAGACGGATTTGCAGTTCAATTTTAGCGGTCAAACGGTAACGCTCGACTACGACCGTACGGCCGGTATTGACGCGGGCATCCAGCGTGCGTTGGACCTGCTGGGTGGTGGCAGTGCCAATGGCGCGCTAGGGCTACCGGCCGCCAAGATGCAGTTGTACCGGAAGAGCAGCAGTGTTGGTTCGTATGCTGGCCGTTCAACACGCAGAACCGGTATTAATAACTGGGTATTCCCGATTTCCCGCGACGTTGGCGGCACCGGTATGGACTCCAATTCATATCTGTCGCTGTTGAATCAGGTCGGTTTGCTGTAAACTGACCGGTATGACGAAATCGATCGATCGATCTGAGATTGAAAATCTCATCAAACAGGGTGCCACGCTGGCCGACATTGCGGCTCAAATGAACACGAGTTGGGATTCAGCACAAAAAACGCTACGTGAACTAAACATAACACCGCCGTTTGCGGACCCACGCGTTGAGGGCCCATCGAGTCTCCTGGGGCTCATCCCGGTCGAACACCAGCCAGCATCGGCTGAGGACCTTGTTGCCCAGCTTGACTATCCGGCTGCGGGTTTCGCTGCTCGGCGGGTTGACCCGGTTGCCATCTACCAGCACTTTCATGGGCAACAGTTCCTCGACCAGTACACGGGTGAAGATGTAGGCCGCACGCGGCTCACGCTGGTGAATCCGCCACTGGCGGGTCATCCGCCGAACATGCTCATCACCAACATCACCGCGCTGGCTGAGTCAACAATTAAGAAGCGTTTTTCGGATTGGATGCCCAACATTACCGAGAAGTTTCTCTGTGTGGCGCCCGGTGTGGCCATCTTTGAGTTGTACATTACACGCCCCTACGACACGCTCGTCGGTGGCACCTATTCGAAGGCCTACATCGACGCCACCTTTGACCGGTGGGTAGGCACTCCTTATGTGCAGCACAGCAAATCAGATCAAGAAGTTGAACGGGTTCTGCCCGTCACGCCTTTTGAGATCGCATGGTGGGCGTGGATTCAAATCACACATTTTGGCCTATTAAAAGGCCTGTCCGAATTGCGTGTTAATGTCGGTGGTGTTCAAGCGGTCCTGACGGACCAGCAGATGGTGGACTTTCTATTGTCCTACCACATGAAAGACGCCTCCGGCATTGTTTTGCCAGGGTCGAACGGCCAAAAGTCCTCGATCATCCAACCTTAAAAGGAAAACACCATGGCAGTTTCTTACCGTTACAACCAGAAGACAGCAAAGCCTTACGTGTCACCAGATGGCCGTGAGGTTGCTCCACCGCCCGTGCTCACACATGACTTTCTCATCCGGAACGACATTCCGATTTGGGTGTTGATTGCAACACAGCCGCTCGGCATGATGACCCTGACGATCAAGTCGACGACGGGCGATTACATGGCCCTTCGTATTCCCAAGTCCAAGCGGCCTTTCTGCGTTACTGACCAGATAGCCAGCGCGGATTTGGCTCGTGGTGGCCGCGACCTTTGGACCGCCATCCAGAAGCAGGCCCTCCTGCTCGTGTGGCCCACTGACGCGGAGGCTATGGGCGGTAGCAGCTACGAAGCTGACCAGATCATGGTCAGCAAGTGGTCCGCCGCGTCCGCAGCACAGGTCAATGAAGTTGCTGAGGCGGTTGCACAGGACATGGAAGCTGAGTCCGCACGCAGCCAACTCGTCGACAAGGCAGACGAAGAGGAGAACGGCCAGATCCATCCGAAGGTCATGGACATCACGGCCCGTGTGGTAGCCAAGGAGATCAAGCCGGACCGTGCCATCGAAGAGTATGACACGATTCTCGACGAGATTACCGAACGCGACCTGAAGTACGCGGTAGCAAATGTTTCCGCTGGTAAGTTGCGTGAATGGCTGCAAAAGCAGTTGGCTGCGGCAAGCCAGCAGGCAGCCGCCGCGCCTGCCAAGAAGAAGAAGGTTGCGTCCCCGTACGGCCAGAGTGAAAGTGTCTTCGACGCCGACGAATCCGACATGACACCAGAAGAGCGCGCCGCCGAGCGCTTGCGAGCCGCCCAGGCTCAAGCCAAGCAGAAGCTGAATGCAAGGTAAGCAGTTGTTTTGATTAAAGAAAAAGGCCTGGATCGAACATACCGATCCAGGCCTTTTTCTTTATGTGTTTGGGATGCCAAGAACACCGTACGGAACTCTAGCACCAAGACAACTGGCGGCGCTTGCTGGCCAGCAGGCCAGCGTGCTCCCAGGCGCCCCAGGAAACGTTCCCAGCGTCATCAACGCCCTGGACCGCTTCGGTATGGGCCGTTCCCCAGCACGCGCCATTCTCGACGAGATTCAGTCTGGCAACGCCGACAAAAAGCGTCCGCCACCAAGTCAACGTCGTATACAGGTAGGCTCCGAAAAGGCGCAGTCATTCGTCGAGATTCAACGCCGTCCGTTCGTGCTGACGTGTCAGCAATGGATCGAAGAAGGGCGCTACATCTACTGCCGTGTCAATCCACGCTCGGCCGTTTGGACGATGCCGTTGCGCAAAGCAGACCAACTGACCATGGCTGGCACTGTGCAACACACGTGGCGCCAGCAGCTTAGCGTGAATCGCTCGTCCTATTTCGGTGAGCCCGAGATAGCTTTCACGTTCCAGAGCGGCAACATCATGCCGGTGCGTCCTGACCGGTATATAGACCCGGCACGCCCGCGCGCCGAGACAAGCCTACCGCGTGGTCTGGACAACTATTACGCGTTCAAGGAATTGCTGAATCAGCCTGCTATCGTGAATGACGCTACGGGAGACCGTCGAGCCAACGTTGTCTACATCATGTACACATCGCAGGTATACCCGAGCATCGTGTTGACCGGTATGTTCAAGCAGGAAGGTCTGTCGACGGCCGATACTGCTGAAGACCCGAACCGCGTCGAGTGGAACGCCACATTCACCGTATTCGATAGCTTTCCACGCTTTGACCGCTACGACGAACTCGTGCAAAGCTGGCGGTTGGCCGACTTGGCTCCGACGAAGGGCGCTCCAGATACCAACACGGCCAACCAGAGTGGGCAAGTACAGACGTCGCCGGTCCTCGGCTCCGCCGGTACTACTGGTGTAACCGGCGCGTAGCCTTAAGCCATAAGGCCCATTGCATCGACCTAAGCCTTTCTGATGGTGTGTCTGGCCACACATATCCTAGCGCCCAGACTGGTGCACTTCTTGTGCCGTAGACACGTATCGGTTGCACGTCAAAAACTTGCTGAATTAATCTGTTGATAACTTCCGCCGGAACACCTTTCGGGTAGTTCTTGGCGGTCCATTTGCGCGGGCTTACCGGGTAGTTGAAGACGACGAGGCCTCCAGCAGCACTGCGTATCTGCTCCAACGTTTCAACGACAGCTTTCCTGTTCGGTAGCACGTTGAGGACATTGGAAGCGAACACGATGTCGTACTGCCGCTTGAGTGCATTCACGTCGTGAATGGCACTATTGGCGAACTCTGGTTGCTCGTAAGCTGTGACGTGGAAGCCATTTGCCCGCATGCGCAGTGTGTGGGTGGCATGCTTTCCTGCTCCAAAGTCAAGCAAGGTGTTGGTAGGCCCAGCGAATACTTCCACAACACGCGGCACGATAGCACGCTCTGCAATGAACCCCTTGCGTTTTGACGTGTCGTATGCAGCTTGCGCGTGTGTTTTCTTCATCGAATGCTCCAGCCTTATGTTTTACGTAGTGAGTAAGAACCGTATGCGCCCCGACCGAGGCTGGGTCAACCCGGCAAGGCTACCAAAAGGCCCGAACGGTCATGCGCTCTGTCGTAATTGTGGTGTCGAAACAAAGCCACCAAGAAAGACGTTCTGTTCGCCTGAGTGTGTGTCGTCGTGGAAGATACAGAGCAACCCACAGCATGCCAGGATGATGGTGTGGGCGCGTGACCACGGTGTATGCGCTGCGTGTGAAACGCGTACTGATGACCTAGAAAAGGCTCTGCTGGCACTATGGGCGGTCGACCCTGAGGCTGCCGAGATTAACGCGCTGCTACTCGGTTTCGAATTGAAATTCAAAAAGTATGGACGACTCAAGTCGTTGTGGGAAGCCGACCACATTGTCGCGGTCGTCGAGGGCGGTGGGTCTTGTGGCCTGGACAATTTCCGCACGCTGTGCAGACCGTGCCACAAGGCCGTCACCAGAAGTCTTCTTGGCCGCATCAAACGCAAGAGAAGTTAGGCGGCGGACAGTTACAGGCGTGAGATCTTTCTTGACTTGTAGTTGAAGATATCGTATTGTGGACGTATGACAAAGACCACACGGCTCAACATGGACGTCTATCCGTTTCGGGGTATGAAGATCCCGCGCCGCACAGCAGCACAACGCGCGCATTTTGATTGGCTTAGCATGCCGCGTGTTCGCATCCTGGCGGCGGTTGACCCGGGCTTCAAGCAGGAAGCCCTGGCCGCCACAACGCCTGAGGCTAGAGAGGCGCTGGACCCCAGAACCGCACAGCACTGGGCGACTGCTGGGCTGTGGTTTGGTGCGTGCAAATGCGGCTGCGGCTGCACGTACACACCGTGAGTGGGAGAGATTGCAAAATGCTTGATCTCGATATCATGCTTGCTCTTGCTGGGTTGATTGTTGGTGCATTTTCGCAGTGCGAACCCGAAAAACCGGTCGAATGTTCGAGATGCGATGGAACCGGCGAAGACCCGGTGCTGGCGGGAGAGTGCCTGTTGTGTCTTGGATCTGGGGATAAAGATACTTGGATCTGTGGATAAACTTTCTTGTTGACTAATCCTTAAAGATCTCGTATAGTGGGTACATAACAACCAACCACGGAGCACAAATGATCACATTCTCCGCTGGGTGCGTAAGCTCCCAAAGGTCGGCAAGATGCTCATCGAACTTCAGGCAGAGTTTGAAGCGCACGCGAAGGTCCTCAAACGGGAACAGGAAGCACTGGATGAGATGACGAAGAAAGTTCAGCAAACGCAAAGAAACGCGAAAGCCATCTCTGATGGTATCGAATTGATGGTCCAACGCCTCTGGACACCAGAGGAAATCAAAACCGCCAAGGAATTGAGCGCACTTGAGGATTGATCAACCAACCATCAACCAACCAACCAACAGGAGAACCACCATGCAAGCTTCTCGCATTGATGTGAATGGCCGTACCACCAAGCTGAACGACGACGACGAGACCCTCAGCACCATGCAGACCGCCGTGGGCGGGTTCGTGGAGCGCCTCCAAATCAACAAGGACGTCGTCCTGTTGATGAATGAGGATGGGCAGATGTTGGACCTCCCGCCCAACCACAAGGCGTCCAAGCTGGCTGGACGCATGATTTTGGGTCCTGTCGTCAAGATCACCGGGTCCAAGCGCTGGTAGATCTCCGTTGACGTCACAATGAACTTAATGTAAGCTCAACCATGCAATAAGGGAGGACGTCATGAGCATGAATGGGAAGCTGGACCGTTATTCTCCTGAGAGTGTCCGTGCCGGCGCGCTCATCGCCGCGCACAAGATGGCGAGCGCATGTGGGTTGAAGGAGAGTGTTATGGCGAAGAAGACAGCAGCACGGAACGTTGAACTGAGTGTTGGGGATAAGATCCTCACTGGTGCGCAGGCTGACCGTCTTCCTTTGGGGACGGTACTCGTGGAGAGGATGAATGATGATAGCAACACCACCTGGACCTGGGTCAAAGGGCCAAATGGCTGGCTTCAGCCGGTCACCATGGTGAGTGGGAGCTTGAGCAGGGGTCTTAATGGTATGGAGGTTACGGTGGACGCTGCACACGTCCCCATGAAAATTGCTTTCATTCCCAAGGGCGGTAAGAAGCCTCTCGCCAGGAAGAGTGACGCCGAAGATTCCAGAACGGTGGAGTCCACCCATGTTCCGCTTGCACCATGTCCGTTCTGCGGTGGAGTTGCGCAGGAGATACTCACCACCGTGGGTGACGGGAAGAGCGTTGTGGAACAGAGGATGGTGGGATGCTGGGCTCAGTGGTGTCCCGTTCAGCCGAAGGTGTGTCTGCAACCGCCCTTGTCCGCGCGCTACGCGTGGAACCACCGTAGGAAGACGTGAAGCATCCTGCTGACAACCACGGCAGCGAAGACTGCCCACAACAATGTTGGCTGATCAGCAAGATCAGACTTGACCAGTAGACGAACTTCCTGTAGGCTATACATCACAAGGAGATGCCGCCATGATGATTGGAAAATTCCGCGTCAAACCGAAGTTTCCCCTTGGATCATTGGTTGCCACGCCCGGCGCGCTGGATGAGGCTGAGCGCATCAATGCAAGCCTGGATTCCATGCTGGTCCGGCATGCCGAGTGTGATTGGGGCGATGACCTGATCAAGGCCCTGGTGAAGTTTGCCACCGACGGCCGGGAGACCGGACGTGTCGGCCTGAACTTCAAGAACACCCGGAAACCGTTCCGGGGCCGCGCCTACCGTGGCGTGCCGTCCATCTCTACGTGGGCCGGTAAGGGCGTCGACTACCTCGTGACGTGCTCACTCGGCAGCCCGGACAAATTTCCCGTGAAGGGACACAGCTATCCCAAGCTGAAGACCGCGCCTGTCTATGACCTCAACGACTGGGTTGAGGCCGCCGTGCTGCTCATCGCACACGAACTCACGCACTGTGAGCAGTTCTGGATGCGCCGTCATGTCTCGGAGATTGAAGCTGAGCGGAGCGCTGTGCGCACCCTGGGGCGCTTCAGGGCCGCCCGGCCCAGCCTGGGCATCGAAGACAAGGTGGCCACTGTCACGGCGGCCCTGAAGGCCAAGGCCGACCGCCAGAAGGCACAGGAAGAGGCACGCAAGCTGGCCGGGCCAATCAGCCTGGACTACGCAGGCTTTGAGGTCGACCAGACATTCCCGGGCTGCTGGTCCGTTGCAGCACCAGACAATATGCGCTTCGCCACCACCGACTCGCACTTCCTCACGGTTGACGCGCGTACCGAGGCCAAAGCTCTGGCGGTAGCCAAGAGCCAAGCTCTGCTGGCGTGCCCAACCGACTGTGACTGCCGGGAGTGCTGACCATGCGAAAAAAGAAAAACGTCCTGAGGAATGTCACCGCTGAAGAAAAGCAGCACCTTGAGACCCTCATTAGAAATGCGTTGCGCTACGTCCAGCCGATAGCCCAGCCTACCAACATCAACGACAAAAGTTTCCCGCCAAAAAGCTACACGCTCTCCTACGCGGTGAACAACCCTAGCTATGCGGAGGCGTTTGGTATCTTTTTGGCCGCGCGCGCTATCTTCAAGGACATTGGGCGTATATGGTTCGACGATACTATCGCTGCCATTCTGGCCGACTACAGCGGCACTGTGCTCAGGATGACGATACCGTACCCGCCCGAGCTACGTCTGCACGGGACGGAGCCAGAGCCGACAAGTTTTTACCACCGAAGTAAGTCCGAAACGGACCGTGAAAAGCTTGAGGAATTTATCGCGGATCACACATAGAAGATTTTCCTTGACTGATCTGCGCACTTCTCGTATAGTGGGCACGTAACTTCCACCTCAACCCACGGAGCCGCCAATGACCAACGCCGAGATCTTGGAAGCCATGCTGAACACCAACACCGCTGCGCATCCCGTCCCGTCCTTTGAGGATGCTGCCGCGCTGATCCAGCGCGCCGAGGAGAATCTTGCCATGCGCCCGGACCCGGTGTCCGCCAAGCAGCCTGCCCGTGCCGCCATGGCCCCTGAGACGGTCGGCCGCTTCGCTCTGGCCGGGAACGCAACGTTTACGGTGGTCTCCAAGGCCACCGGCAACCGTTTCACGTTCCGGGTCCGGGCGCCCAAGGTCGACCGGGATGGTGCGCCTGTCTCCAAGGAAGCCGCCAGCGTGCTGTTTGTCTCGGTTCTGAATGGGCCGGACAACACCGGCAGCTACGCCTACATCGGCACCGTGTTCCGCCGGGACAACACCTTCAAGTACTCCAGCAAGTCCCGCATCAGCGCGGACGCGAAGTCCGTGAAGGGCTTCGCTTGGCTCTTCGAGCACGTTTTCAAGGGTGAGGGGAAGGGCGCCAACAAGGTTGAGATCTACCACAGCGGTAACTGTGGCCGCTGTGGCCGCCTGCTGACCACCCCTGAGTCTGTCACGCTGGGTTTGGGCCCGGAGTGCGCGGCGAAGTGCTAAAAGGGGACTAGCCCATGACTTCCAACTTTGACGCAGAGACTTTTGTGACCAACATGCTGCACAACCTCACGCCAGGGCAGGTTGAGGCGGTGTACGTCGCAATGCGGAAGCGCTGCGGGCCGTATACCCCGAGCACATACCCGTACAACCCAGACTACACCAATTACATTGCGCAATTGAACTCCTACAAAGGCTTCTCGGCGCTCCAAGGTCGGCTTGTGCTCGACGCCGAACATGAGTCCAAGAGGGACATCCCCGGCGCGGCCATCCTTGGCTGCAAAGTGCTCGACTACGTTGCATTCAACATGATCCAGCTTGGAAATCAAAGCGGCGCGATCCATGCAATCAGATACTTGCGTGCGCGTCTTGACTGCGGCCTCGGAGAGGCGAAGGCCGTTGTGGACGCAGAGCGCGCGATGGTGTGCTACACATGGGACCAGTACAGGAACCTCATTGCGCCGAGGCTTGATGCGTTTTTTGCTCTTGAGAGCCATAAAACCAAAATTCTGTCTGATTTTATCGCCACATACAGTGAAGGGGGCTCCAATGAGTAACACCAACAAAGTCGTCCCGCACAATACCCGGGAGGCGTTTTTGCTCACGAGCAATCATGCCGACAAGAATTCGTACTGGGTGACGAAGTCGGGCCAGCCCATGATGATCCGTGACATGTCCATGGACCACTTGCAGAATGTTGTCTTGCTTTTCGAGCCGAAATTTGGTAAACATCCACTGCTGAGCGCCATGAGGCTGCGCATCGAAGAGATTCAGAATGGGCTGAAGCTCATCGGCGCTGACGCCAAGCTCCGCAAATTCATCCGTGAACATGGAGGGTACAAATGAACACCAAAAACGACACCGAGAATGGCACCGCCGAGAACCAGCAGGCCCCGCAGGCCCAGGAACCGCACAAGGCGGTCAATCCGCTGGTCACCACGGCCAAAGAGCAGTACGTCACGCTCAGCAAGCGGCTCAAGGCGGCCCTGGCCGATGGTGATTGGTGCTGTGAGCAGCACCGCGTGTTCTGCGACTCACTGTTGACGAACTGCTCTGCCGTCAAGCGCGACCTGCTGGCGGCGCTCAAGGCGCAGAAGATTACGGAAGCCCAGTTCGTTCATGAGCTTTCCACGCTCACCACCCAGGCGAACCACGTGTTCAGCCTGATCGAACTGCATCAGGCCTATGGCCTGATCAACATGCGGCTCACCGAACGGGACCTTGTGCCGGTATGAGCCTTGTACGCATGACACAGGAACGCAACGTTGATTTTGAGGCTCGACATCTGCGGTTCTCTAGAACCGTCATTCCGGCTGTTCTGGAAAAGGCGGCTGTCTTGTTGCGCTTCCCCAAACTCAATGAAGACGCTGAGCGCTTTCGAGTTGAACTCATATCGGAACAAATGTTTCGGCGTATTATGACCTATGTTTGCCTTGGTGACCTTGTCCGTTCCAACATAGACCTAAAGGGCGTAAATGCCCAACGTATTTTTAATGATGTGTACTATTGCGTGAATTGTGCCCGGTACGCGTATGCAAATTACAATTGTTTTTTAGCCGAGAACTACATTGCTGACTTGAACCGAGCCAACAGTCAACTTGATACGAGCTTGGAGCATGCCGCCGCCGTCATCGGCGGAGATATAGTGGCAGCATTTATGCTGCCGGACGCCGCCGTCGAGGAGCGCCTTCTCTCTTTCATCTCTAGTGTGCAATCATGATTGTCTTCAACGCCGATGACATTGAAAGTTACATCAAGAGAGTTATTCCGGCCGTCCTAGAGGCGGTGGTGGAGGAGACTAAAGACATCGACATCAATGTCAAAGATCTGCCGCGAAAACTGCGAAAACTGCATGAACATATGCATAATCTCCACAACCTAAACAATGTTGGTGTGACCCTGTTCGACGCCGGGGAGATTTTGGACGAGCTTAGGACCGGGTCTACCGCCAATGTTCTCCACAACGCTTGCAGTTGCATCAAGTACGCTCTTTTGGCGTTCAGCACCACAGTCTCAGCACCATCTCGACTGACGAGCTTGAATTTTTTCACCGAGTCTAAATATTTCGCCACGCTTGTCATAGGCAAACAGACTGTAGAGTACTTCTTGAGAGATATCGAGACAATCGCCAAACTCGAAGCTTTCGTAAAGAGCCACCTCGGTTAAGGTGCCGCGTCCTCTTGGGGCTGCTTGCCGCGCTGTGCTACACTCTCCACCAGTGCGCGCAGACGCTCGACGTACTTGATTGACATGTCCCCAGGGTCGCGCTTTGTTCCGTCCTTGGCGGTCGGACACTCAAAAATTTCCACATTCTCGAAACGGTCCTTGATTTCCGAGTAGATCTCGTCGGTGAGCTTCCACCCAGCGTCGTCGCCATCCATAGCCAGGACGACGTTCTTGATGGGCTTCGCGCGCTGCTCCAGCATTGTAACCTTACGTCGATTCCATGCACCAGTACCCAGCAGAGCTACCGCTGGTATTCCCTCGTGTAGGAGGCGCAGCGCACTGAACGGGCCTTCAACCAGCACGACTGTGCGTTTGATGCTCTCGTCGTCGATGGGCCAGAGGGCATGCTGAGCGCGAAATACACCAGTTGGCCCGTTACGGTACTTGGGTAGCGTCTCCCGGTCTAACGCGCCCGCGACATAACCCAGCAACTTCCGGTTGTATCGCACAGGCCACAAGATTCTCCACGCCTTTGACTCCGTGTCGAACCACTTCTGACTGTCAAAGCGTGCCAGGAACTCTGGGCTCAAGCCGCGATATTCCTCGTCGAACGGCACCGTCTTCGGCAGTGACGGCCTCGGGCGCACTGCCGCCAGCGCTTCGAGCGCGTCTTCGATTGGCCGGTACGACAGCGAAGCGACCTTCGGCATCTTCTTCAACCCAAGCCGCTCCGCCACAGTGTTGTAATTGCCGCGCGCGTTGCAAACCCAGCAGTGCATCTTCAACCCATCAAACGAAACCTGACACTTCTGTTTGTGTGAATCGGAGCATTCAGGGAATGGGCATTTAATAGCAAAATCGCTACGCAATGTCCTGTAGAATACGCCATGGTGCCGGAACTGGTCTTCCATGAATGATCTTGGATCGATTTCTCCGGTAGACATGTCTCAACCTCGTAAATCAACTACAATGCGGTTCACTGACCTGAAGAGTACCAATACTCCGTACGCCCGAGAACTCTCTCAGGGCGAGTATTCCTTTACGGTCATGATTCGTGATCTGAAAAACGCCACCGAAGACCGTGATTGGGTACCGCGTTTACGGCCGAGCACGCTCCCGCAGTGCCAATGGGCCAGCATGCTTGGTTTCTTGGTGGACCCGTTGCCCCCAGACCCATCTGGGGGCTTCATGCGTGACTTCTTTACAGAGGTCGGCAAGACGGCCCATCTGGTCGTCCAGCACTGGCTGGGGCGTCTGGGCTATCTGTACGGGCCATACCGGTGTCGATATTGCCGCAAAGTACAAATGAGCCTGGGTATACCAAAGGTGGATTGCTGCCCTGTGCACAATTGGGAATACACAGAACTCTCTCTGAAGGACCTCGACCCATCTGGTGAGCTTTCCTCAGCATCCTGTGATGGTCTTGTGCGTTTTGATTGGATGCCCCCAGACACGTACTACCTGATCGACATCAAGACCTGCTCACTCAAGACGCTGCCTAAGATTGATATCGGGTTCACACAACCATTGCATGTCGACTACAAGGTCCAGACGGCCATCTACCGCTATCTGTTGGCCCGAGCCAACATCAACGTCGTCGGCACGGCATTCATCATGGTTCCTCGCGACGCTCCGCACAAGACGACAGCGGTCCTCTACGACCAGCCGGAAGACGAGTACCGCGAGATTTTCGACCTTCACGTGTCACGTTGGAAGCGGGCGCGTAAAGCCGCACAAACAGGTGACGCCTCACGCATACGCCGAGACTGTAAAAAGCCCGGTGACAACCCGGACTGTCCGTTCAAGAACATCTGCTTCGACAGGCCCGCACAAGAAGCCATCTTCAAACAGAAAAAGCTGTTGCCGATCCTGCCGGAGTTCTGATGAAACAGTACACTAGTGTTGGTCACATTGTATGGCCGAACATCCCCAATAAGGTCTACCAGAACACCAATACCGGTGTACTCTCGGTGCGTTTCCTCGTCGAGGACTTGACGGTCGACGCAAGGTACGCAAAAACGCAACAGCAGGAGCCGGTGCAGGCAGAGGACACTCTGGTGTGGTGTTCTGATTTCCCTACGGTCAAGGAAGCGCACGAGTACCTTGTGCATCCCGAGAGAAATATTGTCCGCAATGTGCTGCTCGGTATGATCGACTGGTCCGGTATGCGCAAGGTGGACGCCGGTTACGAGTACTGGCACGCCAACTGGTCCGACCTGAACGAGCATGCCATGGCACTCGTGAATGAATGCCGCGACAACACGATGATTGGTTGCCGATTCATGCTCACAACCGCTCTCAACCAGAGGCCCGCCACTGTGGACGGACTTTTCGCCGAGGCCCAGCGGTTGAAGCTGCCTACGAAAAAGATTCAGGCCGGTCAGCCCCCGGAGACGTGCAGTACGTGCAAGATGCGCAAGCCGTTCTTCGGGGCTAAGCGTGAGGGCTGGGCGCGTATCTCTCCAGGGAACTGGCTCTGCCCAGAGCACGCGGCACAACAACCTGCGCCGCCGCAGCCAGCACAAGAGGGCTGACGTATGCCCCAGTATGGAACAATATTCGGCATACCATTCTTTTTGGAGAGACCTGAGGACGATTTCCTTGTCGATATCGAGGATGTCGTCAATAGGACGCATATCTTACTTCGAGGGTTTTCGAGCGCTCACCCGGGCAAGGTCCCAGTCCGTATTGTGCTGATGGCCGACGGTAGTCTACACGCTCTTCTGTACACCGAGGAAGAGGTTGACGAAGTGCTTCAATCTTTCATAAAGGACCACATAGGAGAAGACGCGTGAGCTACGGCGACACCATTCGATGGCGCGGAGCGGTGCATGACGCCGCACGCACCGCATATCCCGACGACGATTACGAGGCTGATTACGGTGCCACTGCCTTCTGCCAACAGGCGTTCGTTGCTGGCGCTGAATGGTATGCGGCCGGGATGGCGGTCAGCGCCTTTCTGGACGACTTGGCTGCTCTGTATTTGTCGGCGAGAATGACATGTGAAAAGTGTGGAGTGCATGTTACAAAAGACACTGCCGGTGTGCTCACATACGCAATTGAGCGCCAGAGGCTCAAGAACGTACAGTGTCAAAACTGCTACCCACCACCCATCTTTGATGGTGTCATCTTTGATGACGATGAGGAGGACACGTGAGCTACGTTGTTATCGAGGGCAACATCGGCAGTGGCAAATCTACCCTGTCCAATTGGCTGGCCGCGAAGACATCGTGGCAACTTCTCCATGAACCTGTGGATGACAACCCAATTCTGGACGGGTTCTACAAAGACCCAGCCAGAAATGCGTTTGCCATGCAGGTCTACATGCTTCAGATTCGCGCGCAGGACCATGCTTACGCGGCCAGCAGGCAGAGCCCCGTGATAATGGACCGCTCCATACTCGGTGGTGACGTTTTTGCGAACGTGCACCGCAAGCTCGGCAACATCAATGATGTTGAATGGCTGGTCTACAGGACGCTCTACCACGACAAGCTTGAACAGTTGTACCATTCACACCGCCATGAATCGCCGCCGTTCACGCTGGTCTATCTGGAGGTTGACCCGGAGGTCTCGTTCGAGCGCATGCGTAATCGTAACAGGGCGGTTGAATCGTCGGTGTCGCTTGCGTACCTTCGAGAGTTGAACGGAGAGTACAACCGGCTCATCGAGAAGATTCAGAACAAGAAACACACATGGCCCGGTATCAAGCTCATCAATCTGCCGTGGAACGGCGACTACTCAGACCTGTCCAATAGCCCCGCTGTCGACCTGTTGCACACGCTGAAGCGCCCCGCCACGCAGGGCGGCGTCGGTTACGATGATTGATTAGCGGGCTGGCTGGCCCGGTTTAGGCGGTGGTTTCTGCCCGGGCTTCTGCATGGGTTGCCGTCCGACCGGACCCGGTTGAGGCTTTGGTTGCGGTTTCGTAACCCGATTGACGGGTTTTTTGGTGTATTGCTTGGTGCGCTTCTGGCCTGGGCGCTCAAGCTGCTCGGCGGGCGGCGGCTTCTTGGTCGTTGTGGGTTTCTGCTTGGGCGTCAGGTCTTTGGCCTTGGTTTTCACGGCCAGTTTTGACAACGCAACCAAATGCTTGCAGAGATGCGGAATCATCCGGGGATTCCGTATGACCGGTAGGTCTCCGTTAGAGTTGATCACATCTGAGGACTTCTTCAGACTGTTGACAACTTCCACGTTAAAAGTGTTGTGTGCAAAAACACCGTTCGCAACAAAGCTGTGGTCGTCTTCAACAGTGATATCTACAAGTTCTGCCTCCCCCTCTTGAATCTCCACGACCGGGTCCCAGTGAGCATTCACGGCTTGAATGTTCTTCAACGCCGCCAGCAGTTCTGGGTCAACAAGCTCCAATGACGACCCAGACGCCTCGATGTACTGCGCCAGATAGGTTTGAGTGAACGATTTCTTTTGGTGGCATGGCATGATGCGCAACGTACGGTCCACCCCATCCGTGCACGTATACACGCTGTGACGTGGGCTGTTCAGCTTGATGCGCTGTCTGACATATGGAATTATGTTGGGAAGGCCAAAATGCCCACCACGAGGCTGAGTCCAAACAGCTTCCTGTTTCCTGTTAGACACAAATCCTATTTCCTTAGCAAACCTATCCACATACTGTCCGCTAATTACCAGCTTGTACATTGTCTTCTTTTCTTCTAGCTGTCGGATAACGCCTGTGAACGGCTCCTTGTACGAGTCGTAGTCTTTAGCTGTTTTTCTTGCAACTATACCGAAGCTGTTCAGCAGAACATGAATTTGGTCGATAAGCTTCTTCGAGATAGAATGGCAGGAAATCTGCTGTCCGGCGCTTCCGTCTCCTTCAAAATACGCACGCAAGAACTCAACAACGAGATGCCTGGGCGCGCGCATTATGCTGTCTGGAACTGATTTTTGCGCAGACAAGGCCTCCGTTAGCCCCCAACGCGCAAAGTAGTCTGTGTGCCATGCATACGCCGTGTAGTGGGCTCTGTCTACTTGTTTAGGCTCCTGGCCGAAACACTCTTCAAAGCATTCCTCGTAGTCCTTGCGCACCTCTGGGTCCACGTTGCAGAACTGAACCTTTCGGTCTGTGATGTGTCCTTCTGCAACATAGTAACCAAGCAGTCTGGCCAACTCGGGCGTCATTTCGACTGGATATTTTGGCGGCCTATGACGTGTGCTTTCCGGGTCTATCGGTATCGGGTCGATACGTGGCGTCTCTAGTCCCATCGGCTGCTTGGCTGTGTTTAGGGCAATACAGTCTCCGATGCTAAGCTCAGAGAGGCGCTTCCATTCCAGCGTGAGGTCTCCGTTGATGGTCAATACGGGGTGGGTTTCAGAACCCTCAAGCTGATAGCCCATATGGGTTTTGATTTTCTTCGTCTTCTTTTTGCCCACGTGATAGACCGCCGTGACGGGCTTTTTGCCACGATGTGTTCTCACGGTATCGCCGACCACAACGTTCTTGATCGGGATTAGACCACGTTTTGTCGAAACAATGGAATCCTCATGTAGGCAAAAGTAGGGGCAACTGCAATGGGCCCAAATCATTGATTCTGCTAGGTTTTTCTTGTCTGGCTCGTAAAACATCACGACCGCGAAACGATCTCCATCGGTTGCGCGCACCAATCCGGCCACATTCTTTCGTTTGTTTCCGAATTCGTCGATTTCCAGAATCGAACGGGTAATTGTCGTTCGACATTGTAAAAGTGCTCTAGCCATCACTGGTTGCGGGGTCGCCACCAGAAGCTTCTTCAAAGTCAACATGCTTAAAACCTAAGCGGGAATCATGACAGACCTACTCAGCCACATTTGGAAGCAGACCTTCAAGGACGCTCCGACACTCTCCCAGGAAGAGGTTCTTGAAGTATTCGCCGAGATGGACGAAACACTACGCCGGGTCATGCTGCTCTGTATGGAATGCCCGCTCGTCATCAGCGACATCATGCAAATGACTGCTGCCGTAGCCGGTTCATTGAGCCACGGCAAGGCCATATTTGAACGTGGCTACGCTATTGCCCGTGAACCGAAGAAACCGAAGCGCTCAATCCAGAATTGGTACACCAACAAAGACCCCGGCATACTCTTCCGTTACCGTAATCAGCCGGATTCGGACGCTCTCGCTTTCATGCACGCGTCCCTCAGCCTGTACAACGCTTGGGCGAACGGTCGGCTGGAGCCACATCACATGTACGCAGCACGCCTCTCCAGGGCTTCCCTGGAGCACATTGTGGAGCGCTTCATAGCTGTTGTCGGTTCGTACGAGCAAGACTCTCTCAAGCTTACCGAGCTACGGGCTAAGTACTTGGCCGCCGAGGGCCAGCGCGCTGCCGACCTTCTTCTGAAGATCTCTCGGCTCAATGACAAGATGATGCGCATACAGGACGAGCTTTCGATGACTCATGAGTTGTACGGGCGCATCGTCACCATCCAAGACAGCATGAAAACGTACAAGAAGCTGCGCGACAAGATATACATCCCGTACCTTCGCGTTGTTTTTGACGAGGCAAAGAAAAGGGCCGCGTCAGAGATACAGACAATCGAGAATTTCCAGAACGGTTCAATAGGCTTGATGGCGGCCATCTCCAATTACAACTCCAAAAGGGGTGTCTTCAGCAGCTATGCACGGCAATGGGCCATGCAGGGCGTGCTGCTCAAGCTCAAGGAGGAAGCAAACGCCATCAAACTGCCGCCAGCGGTGTGGCAGACCGCCAGCAAGCTCAACGAGATTGCCCAAAAACAGGCCAGCCAATCGATCGATGGATCGATCGACATGGATGACGTGGCACGCGTGGCCGGTATCGACACAGACCGCGCCGAAAAGATCCTCGAACGGGTCCGCTCCACGCAAATGCTGTCGATCGACTTCGAGCCGGACGATCCGGATGCACAATCTCTGCATGAAACCATAGAGGCCGAGCAGGCCACACCGCCGCCCGACATCAAGCACTACCTGAGTGACCTCTCGGACGAGCAGCGCTTCTACGTCCTGCTCAACAACGGCTGTTTCGACATGATTCCGGGTGGATTTCCGACCAAAAAAGACGACCTGAATCGAGAGCGTTTGCGCCAACTCATCGCAAACGCCGTAAATACTAGTCACACAAGGGTAAGCGGCTGATCTAATAGTCGTTTATCGACTCTAACCCGACCTCAATTGAGGTCAATTTCGCGAAGGTAATACGACCATGGCAAAAGCACATGGGTTTACGGGTCTCAACCCGAACCAAAACAACGAAGATGAAGTCATCCTGCAAGACTTCCTGGCCGACCAGAACGTAGTCAAGTTCGAAGGCGCCGGTAAGACGCGCTTCACCATCCGCCCTGTTGGACCTGTGTTGGTTCTGGCACGGCACTGGCCGAAGTCGCCCAAGTCCGGCAAGACGATGCCGCCGATTTGGTGCCCGAAGTTCGACGTCACCACCCAAAAGTTCGACGACAAGCGCGTCTGCCCGCTGCATGACGACTTCGCCGACAAGGCCCAGAAGGTACTGGTGTTCGCCGGTATCGTGCGTGAGTGGCAGGACGGTAAGGGCAAGAAAGCAAATCCGGTAGGCGTCATGATTGTGCCGGGCTCTCTGGCCAACGACATCATCGAGATTGTTCACTCGGTGAACAAGGGCGACGTTGCCGACCCGAAGAAAGGCTGTGACCTTCTTTTCAGCTACGACAAGACGGCAGCGGCTGCGAAGAAGTGGGGCGTACAGCGCATCGAGCGTACGCCTCTTACGGAGGAAGAAGTTCAGTACGAAACGCCTGACCTTGAAGCACTCTCCCCGGCGTTTGATGACCCCAGCTTCGCCGCTGAGTATGCCCAGGCCTTGCGTACCAAGATGGTTCGGGTCGGCTACTACGTCAAGGACCTTGACAACGGTAAGGATGGTTGGGACGGTTTCAAGAAGGATGCTGACGGTGAACCATTCACCAACTTCCCGGCCCTTGTTGGCAAGCAGCAGGGCGATGACGATGAGCCGCGCCCGAGCCGCCGTGACCGTGATGACCGTAGCAGCAGCAGCAGCAGCAAGTCTTCTAAGCGTCCGTCCGATGATGACGGCGATGCGGACGACGATGAAAGGCCTGCCCGCAAGCGTCCCGTTGATGACGACGAAGACGAGCAGCCTGCCAAGCCTGCGGCAAAGAAGAAGCCTGTAGAGCCCGAACCGGTCGAGGAAGACGCCGAGGATGAAGATCCGCCGTTCGAGACGGATACGAAACCGAAGGGCAAGCCGAAGCCGCAGCCGGAACCGGAACCGGAACCGGAAGATGAGGCCGAGGAAGCCGAGGAAGAGGAGGCTCCACCGCCGCCACCTAAGAAGGCGGCGAAGCCGAAGGCCGACAGTGGCGGCCCAGAGGCCCACAAGGCATGGACGGCAGACGCTGGGGTCAAGTGGATTACCCATCCTAAGCAGGGTGCTGTGCCTGACTGCTATGGTGACTACCTTGGTGAACCGAAATGCCGCAAGTGTCCCAAGCGGCAGGAATGCTTGGGCGAGGGTGACTGAGCAGTAGCGCGGTCGAGATACAAGGGCTCTTGATGCTTGTAAAGGTATCAAGAGCCCTTCTTTTTAGAGGTCATGGATGTTCTGGGTCGTACAATCAAACCTCTTCCGCGAGGAGAACTACGAACAGTTGCTCATGGCGCTGGAGAGACAGAACATCCCGCACGCTGTTGTAGATGTCCTGCCGTTCGTCAATCAACTCCAGCCAGAGCCAGTCATACCGGACAATCAACTGGTGTTCGTCTGCGGGTCCACCAAATTGATGCGCATTGCTTTAGAGAGAGACTGGTCGCCCGGTGCATTCATGAACGAGAACATGCGCCATGAGGCATGGGATGCCGCACTAGGTGAGGACCTTCTCAACCACGGTGCGTTTACCTCTACACTCGGTGCGGTCCAATTCCCTGAGCCGGGCGAGTTTTTCATCCGACCGTGTGAGGACGGCAAAGCGTTTACGGGACGCTGCTTCTACAAAGCTGAGTTTGAGAAATGGCGTCAACACCTAACCGACTCGGAAGGCATTCTGGTAAACGGCAAGCTAGAACGCTACAAGGTGATGGCACAAGACACCACACCAGTATTGGTGGCTCCGTTCCGTAAAATTCTGCGCGAGTTTCGATTCTTCGTCGTTAATGGCAAAATCGTCACAGGGTCGCTCTACAAGATGGGCGGGCGCGCATGCTCGGACGCTACACCAGACCAAGAGGTTTGGGGCTATTGCAAGCGCATCATCAAAAAGTGGCAGCCAGCACCTGCCTACGTTGTCGATATCGCGCTGACAGAAGACGGCCCAAAGGTGCTGGAGTACAACTGTGTCAATTGTTCTGGATTCTACGCGTGCGACGTAGCAAAGATTGTCGACGCCATGGAGAGCTTGGCTGTTCTTCTCGAAGCAAAGGTACGCAGGAAGGCACGGTTACACGTATGAAGTACACGCCATTGCCGGGTCAGGTTTTGTTGACAGAAGACCAACGTGATGCCCTTTTTGACCTACTTGAGTCCGCCATGGTTGGGCTTCGATGCTATTATGACCCGTTAGTAGAGACACCCGCAGATATACTGGGATACCAGTGTTACGTCACAAACATTGGAAGAGTTCTTCATAATGTTCCTGTGTGGCTAAAGACAGGCTACTGTCGTCCGGGGGATTTCGAGTGGGTTATGGCGCAGAAAAATAACGGGAGATTACCATGAAACGTAAAGTTGAAGACTTCTGGTCTATCTTGATGGTTTTTGTCACGGTCGTGGCCTTGGGTATCATTTTGTACATTGCGAATCAGTGCCACGCATCCACGTGCCCAGGGGCTGGCTTCAAGCCACGCCTTGTGGACGGCGTCTGTACTTGTGTGCTGACGCCGACACCTCCAAAGGAGTAACTGAATGATAATCCACAAGAAACAGAGAGTTCTATTGGACGTCGATGGTGTTTTGGGTGACTTCTGCGGCCATCTGCTTAACTTCATGTCCTCCATCGAGGGCCTGGGTGAGTTGCCTGCCAAGGATGAATTGACAAAGTGGGACATCTTCGAGTTCTTCAATGAAGAACAGAAAACAGCAGCGCACGCCATCCTGAGCAGTGGCCATTTCTGGGCTGTTATGCCTACGATTGAGGGCGCCAGGAGAGCAGTAAGTTCCATGGAGGCGGCTGACCTTGTCGTGCACTACGTCACCAGCCCTTGGGATGCATGCTTTGGTTGGGCTGATGTGCGTCGTGACTGGCTGATCAGGAATTTCGGCGCAACCAAGAAGATTATCCACACCGCTTCCGAAAAGCATCTCTATCGTGGCAACGTATTCGTGGATGACAAGCCGGACCACGTGTATGCGTGGGCAAACGAGCACAAGACAGACAGCGGCCCACACACCGCATTCATGTT
>WBZS01000516.1_pt1 | contig 47265 bp, 32 predicted proteins | sample 5204201 | NCBI WGS metagenome assembly WBZS01 (sample SAMN12344357, study PRJNA552823) | activated sludge metagenome | biome: Activated sludge suspended growth; feature: Nitrification reactor; material: Wastewater; isolation source: activated sludge from nitrification reactor of wastewater...
ATGTTGCCCCGTCGACAAAAGTAAGGGCTTGAGCGTTTTAGATTTCTTCAGCTCCAAATATACCGGCGCCATCTTGATCGCTTCTGGTCGCGTACCGACAACTACAGCAACAGTTTTCATGAGGCCAAAATCTAAGGGGTTTCAACAAGGGACACGATCACGCAAAAAATGCGCAAAAAAACGATGAAACAAAACGAAATGGGCTTAACATCTCAGCGTCGAAACCGCTTCTTGTTTCGCCAATTCCAGATCGTGATCGACCATCAATTGGGCCAGTTCGCGGCAAGAAACGCGGGGAGCCCAACCCAGTACCGAACGAGCCTTCGACGAGTCACCAAGCAATAGGTCGACTTCGGTTGGCCGAAAATAGCGAGGGTCAATCGAGACGTGCTTCTCCCAGTCGACGTCGAGATAGTTGAAGGAGTAGTCCAGAAACTCGCGAATGGTATGAGTCTCACCCGTAGCCAGCACGAAGTCATCAGGTTCGTGATGCTGTAACATCATCCACATGCCTTCGACGTAGTCTTTCGCGTAGCCCCAGTCTCGTTTGGCCTCCAGATTCCCAAGGTACAAACGGTCTTGCAAACCTAGTTTGATTCGAGTTGCCGCGCGTGTGATCTTCCGAGTAACAAAAGTCTCCCCCCGTCGAGGCGATTCGTGGTTATACAAAATTCCGTTAACGGCAAATAGGTCATACGCGTTTCGGTAGTTCACCGTTTGATGAAAGGCGTAGACTTTCGCGCAGGCGTAGGGAGATTGTGGACGGAAGGGAGTCCGTTCCGATTGCGGCGTCTCGATAACATCGCCATACATTTCGCTGCTGCTGGCCTGGTAGACGCGGACTTCCTTGGTCTTGTTCAGCTGCCGAGCTGCCTCGAGGACGTTGAGCGCTCCAGCACCCACGACTTGCAAAGTATACGCCGGTGCATCGAAGGACACCCGGACGTGACTCTGTGCCCCGAGGTTGTAGATTTCATCGGGCTGAATGTCGAGAACCAGATTCGTGATCCCTTGTCCGTCCGTCAAGTCGCCATAGTGCAGAAACAACCGCGCTGCTGGATCATGCGGGTCGCGGTAAATGTGATCGAGACGCGCTGTGTTGAAGCTGCTGCTACGGCGGACAACTCCATGCACCTCGTAGCCTTTCTCCAGAAGCAACTCCGCCAGGTACGAGCCGTCTTGGCCGGTGATTCCAGTTATTAATGCACGTTTGGACATCCCAATCAAACCTCTCTAAGTTTTTTCCCGGCGCGGTCCTTCAAAAAATCAATGTACGTCGCTCGCAGGCCTTCTTCCAGCGAGATTCGTGGCCACCAGCCAGTGGCGGTGATTTTTGAAATGTCGGTACGCTTGACCGGCGTCCCGTCGGGCTTGGTTCTATCGTAAACAATTTCGCCTTCATAACCAACAGTTCTCGCCACGAGTTTCGCTAACTCGGCAATCGAAAGATCAACGCCGGTTCCCACGTTGACCCAGTCTGGCGGGTCGGCGAGCTCGACCAAATGCAAAACTCCTGCGGCTAAATCGTCCACGTGCAAAAACTCGCGGCGCGGTGTTCCGCTCCCCCAAATCGCCACCTGTTTGGCCCCCCCCAAACGCGCCTCATGAAATCGGCGCAGTAAAGCCGGCAGCACGTGTGAATTCTCCGGATGATAGTTATCTCCTGGACCGTACAAATTCGTGGGCATCGCCGAATGAAACAGGACACCATGCTGGCGGCGATAGGATTGGCACAGCTTCAGGCCCGCGATCTTGGCCAGGGCGTAGGCTTCGTTGGTCGGTTCCAATGGGCCCGACAGCAAACATTCCTCTGACATCGGTTGCGGAGCATTCCGGGGGTAGATGCAGGTGCTGCCAAGAAACAAAAATCGTTGCGTGCCAAAACGGAAGGCGGCATGGATCGCATTAGCGGCCATCTGCAGATTCTCATAAATGAAGTCGGCAGGATAGGTATCGTTGGCGTAAATGCCACCAACTCGCGCCGCAGCAAACAGGACCACTTCCGGCCGCTCAAGCTCAAAAAAACGCTCGACCTCGGTCTGACGTAACAAATCCAGTTCACCACGTTCCCGAACCAGCAGTTGCTGCGCACCCAGTTGCCGCAAGCCTCGCACGATGGCCTGGCCAACCATCCCGCGATGTCCAGCGACAAAAATTTTGGCAGTTTGAAGGTTCATTTCGAAGTGGTCTAGGTCGTCATGCGGCGGATAGAGAACTTGGAATAGCTTATCGCATTGCCAGCTAATTTCGAACACGAAAATTTGCACGCTTTTGCGGGCCGAAGAGCCTAAACGTTCTTGCCACAACAGAGAAACTTGAGGCCTTAAGAGACCGCAGGAACGAGTTGTGAAGTTTTAGCGCGAAAATTTTGAAGAAAAACGCGACTGAAATTCACAAGTCACTTACAACATCTTCACAGGATCTTCGTTCTCGATGCCTAAATTTTTGCTCAATCGGAGGTGAGTCGTCTTCATGGTGAAGAAGAAGTCTCTGAACTTATTTATTTGGAGAGAGTTATGAGAATTGGATCCAGACGAGGGTTTACGCTGATTGAATTGTTGGTCGTCATGATGATTGTTGCCATCTTGGTAGGCTTGGCATTCCCGGCTTTTTTGGCAGTCAGAAACTCAGCCCGTTCGACCCAATGCCAAAACAACTTGAAACAACTTGGATTGGCCATGATGGCCAAAGCTTCAAACGATCCGAATGGTTTGTACTGCTCGGGAGCCTTCGACTCCAAACGGGATGGGGCCATCGAAATCTTCTCCTGGGTCGCTGATGCAGCCTCCCAAAATACACTCGCGGGACAACTTTTGTGTCCAAGTAGCCCTTGCCTAGGTAGCGAAAAACTAAATGATTTGTTGTCGAAAGACACCAGCAACGCCGCGTCGACGCCACCCGCTCGCAACATTGGCTCAGCCAAATACATCGAAACGACTTGGCCCCTGAACGTGGTAGACCCAGCTCGAACCGCGTGGGTCCGCGAAAATCTCGTGGAGAAGGGATACAACACCAATTACGCCTCTAGCTGGCACATGGTTCGTTCCGCGCCCGGCATTGTCGCCGGAGTTACTGCTGGCAGCCAAAAGGAATTCTTGAATACCGCTGGCCCACTAACGATGGGGATGCTCGATTCATCACCCGTTCCTAGCACGACGATCGGTATGTTGGCCTGTGCCGACAAAGGTGATACTGCCGAAGCAACTCTTGTTGATACCGTCAGCACCCGCCTGAAACTTACTCGAGGTATCGTTTTGGCCGAATCATTCAATGATGGTCCTTCGTATTACAACTCAGCAACCGGGAAAATCATTCCGGTCCCCAATGGAACCTCGGCCGCTTGGTTGGCGACAACTTTTCTGCCGAAAGCCGGCGATCTTGTGACCGATGAATCGATCTTCACTGGATCAGCATCCGTTCCGCTCGTGATGCAGGACACTCGAGACTGGCGAGCCTACCACAGCCGTTACCTCAACATCCTGATGGCCGACGGCAGCGTGAAAAAGATCTACGATTTGAACGGCGACGGTTACATTAATCCCGGCTTTGGCGTTCCCGCGAACTCAGACAAAGAAGTCGTCGGTTACACCGATCCACTTTGTGAAGTAAATCCATGGGATGTCTTCCTAGGTGTTCATTTGAGCAATGGCTATACTCGCAAAGCCTTTGAATAACATCTTCTCCCAAAGATGATGTCACGAGCGGCCGGGTCAATTCGATTCGGCCGTTTTTTTTCTTCCCCAAACATTTTGAGTTCCCCGTTCATGACGATCCGTTGCCATTTTCTTTAGCTTTTTGGGCAAGTATTCGATCTTGGATCGAATTGCATGTCAATTATTTGGAGCTTGGGAATACAAGCACGCAGCGCCAGCAAGTGAGTTCTCGACGATCGACACACTTGCTCGCGCTTCTATTTAGTTCCAATTCGTGAACAGTTCCTCTCGTTCCTCATCTGCCAAAGGAAAAAACGGCTCAATCGCTGGGACGATTGCCTTGATTGTCGAGTGATGGATGCTAAACGCAGGCAACACGACTCCTTGTAGTGATTGCCAACATTGGCATAACACTGTTGTGGATGTGCATGCAGGCGTTGAGGAGAAGCGCCAAGAGGCGCCATGAAATAGCCGGCGTAAGTCATATTCCAGTGATTACAAAGGTTCCAACAGGCCTTCATCGATTTCCATCGAGACGCCTTTTTCCAGATAGCGAATCGACAATAGAAGACGTGTTTTCCCCTCGCGGCGGATGACCACGCCTTCGTAGCCTCGAAATAGCCCCGACCGCACCCGCACGCGCTGACCGGCAACCAGCCGAGCCTCAGGGGTCAACGGTGTTCCGCTGCCAATCGCCTCGCTAATTTGTCTAAGATCGACGAGCAATTCTTGGGGGTTCGTAATCCGATTGCATCGTGAAATGCAATTCGTCGTCATCGCCTGATGCCTTTCGACCTCCGTCGCGAACATGAAGACATAGTTCGGAAACAACGGAACGAACGAAGTCCGCAGGCGACCGTTCGGAGAGCGTGAACGTTTGGTGATGATCGGCGCATAAAAACCGACACCCATGACTCGCAACTTCCGCATCAGCTCCTTTTCCCGTCGCGAAAGCGTATAGAGACAAAACCAATGCTTGAGCCCTCCCGCTGAGTCTTCCGCTACTTGGAGCAAGTCCGCCGGGAACAAATCGTCTTCTTTTTTGAGAATGGGCATGCGTCAGCTTTTCGGTTCCGCTTGCCACGGGTTCATCCATTTACTCCACTGTGAAAGGTAGCGTTTGTAGACCGGAAAATTCTCTTCGTTTTTTTCCAGCCACGCACGCGTCGATTCAATCAGTTCTTGCTCCCGTTCCAGCGTTAACTGACCTTGTAACACTGCCGAACGCAAAAAGACAAAGTACGTATCGAGCACATCGCATCGACAATAGTCATTGATTTCGCGGACTTTCCCTTTTTGATACATGTCCTGAACCATGTGACCAGCCACGCCCATCTTGCCGGGTTTGCCCAACAAATTGGCAATCAAGTTCAGGCCACCACTCATTCGCGACGCGCCAAAATTGGTGAGCAATTCCTGCAAGTCCAAATGAGCATTCACGTTGTAGCGGTTGCGGTACTGATCCCACGACTTCAGTTGGACACTAAACCAATCGGGAACGCTGATTCCATAACGAAAGGCCGCCAATTCCAAGAGCGGGATATCAAATGAACGGCCATTGAACGACACCAAAGTTGGCTTGCCGTAAGCCGACCAGCCACGCCAAAACATTTCTGTAATCAGGTGGGGTCGATATTCAGGATCGTCGAGCGTCACCAAATCGATCAACTCGAAATCGGCATCGACCTTGGCAATCGCGATCGAAATCGGAATCTGAAACGTGTAGGGGATAAATTCCGTCTCAAATTTTTCCAGCAGCTCCGTGCGGTAACGATCGATGGCCTCCAGCGGCTCCAGTTCTTCTCCCGGATAGCGAATCTGAGCAATTAACTCCCCATCGGCAACGCTCTCCGCATCGAACACCAAATAGCGAACTTTTTTGGGAGCCATAGGAGCAACGATTTAGGGAAAGAAATGAATGGACAGCAATTTTTTTGACCCGCTTGGTCAATTGTGGCACAAATTTCAGAAAGTTTCGAGGGTCTACATCAAACGTGACTTTGCCCTGTTGGAGCAAAGACGCGAATCAATCACAATAGACAAAAACGATTCCAGCTCATCCAGCAAAATAAAGACAAACCATGAATGCAGAACGACTTCTGGAGCGATTTTTGCAATACGTTCAAATCGACACAACCGCCGTTGACGCAACCGACAAGTACCCTAGTAGTCCTGGTCAAATCGAGTTAGGCCAGCTCGTGGTTCGCCAGCTTCGCCAAATGGGACTCACCGATGTGACGCAAGACGTTTACGGGATCGTGCAGGCAACGATTCCCGCCAACGAGCGGCCAGATGCTCCGGTGGTAGGCTTTAACGCCCACTTCGATACATCGCCAGAAACCAGCGGCAAAAACGTGCGTCCGCAAGTCATCCGGAACTTCAATGGGCAGGACATTCTGCTGAAAGGCGACCCAACGAAAATCATCGCCGCGGCAACTTGTGCCGAACTTGCGGCAGCTAAAGGGCAAACGATTGTCACCACCGACGGCACAACTCTGCTGGGCGGCGACGACAAGGCCGGGATCGCCATCATGATGGAAATAGCCGCGACCCTTGTCGAATCAAAACCATTTCCGCACGGACCCGTTCGTTTGCTGTTTACTTGCGACGAAGAAATCGGGCGCGGTGTCGCGCATGTTGACGTGCAGAAGGTCGCCGCTCACGTGTGTTACACGTTCGACGGTGGCGGGATCGACATGATCGACAACGAAACATTTTCTGCTGACCTTGCCATCGTGACGGTTCAAGGCGTCAACATCCATCCATCGATTGGCAAAGGCAAAATGATCAATGCCGTGCGAGGGGCAGGGGAGTTCCTGTGCCGTTTGCCTCGCGCTCTCGCCCCAGAACAAACGGAAGGCCGCGAGGGCTTCCTGCATCCCTACACCATCGAAGGCGGCGTGACCCAAACCACAGTGAGAATTCTGCTGCGTGATTTCGATACGTCTTTGCTAAAAGCACACGCTGACGTGATCCGCCGTGCAGCCAAAGAAACGGAAGCCGAATTCCCAGGCCTCAAGGTCGAAGTTCAGATTCAAAAACAATACCGCAACATGGCCGACGGACTCACCAAGGATCCTCGCGCCGTTCAATTGGCGGTCGAAGCTCACACGCGCTTAGACCGCAAGCCACAACTGTCGATCATCCGGGGTGGCACGGACGGCAGCCAATTGACGGAAAAAGGCCTCCCTACCCCAAACCTGTCGTCTGGCCAACACAATATCCATTCGCCGCTGGAATGGGCCTCGCTCGACGAAATGGTCGCTGCTTGCCAAGTCGGCCTTGAACTCGTCCGTCGTTGGGGCGAAGAGTAGGCAAATCGCAACGCGATCCGCTAGCAATTTAAGGCTCGAACAATCTAGCCACTGTTGGTTCGCATCGATACAATCCGCGCCTGCGCTGAGATGTCTCTGCGCGCAGTTGGAGAAACAAGGAAGTTTCCAGGATTTCAAATATGCCTCGCCGTAAACCAACAGCCGCGACCGAAACCAACGAGCCAAACGTCGAAAACGCGATCAAGCAAGCCACCCGACGCAAACGCGAACGTTCGACAAAACGCGGCGGAAATTGGCCGCGACGGTTGGGGATTTTGTTCGTCCTCTTCCTGGTCGTTCTGTTTTTCCTCCCGAACCTCATCGGCTGGACGCCCCTCAAACAAATGGCGATCAACTATGGCCTCAAAGATCTGCAAGGCCAGGTTACTGTCGAGTCTCTTTCACTCGGTTGGTTGCAACCCATACAAATCGGCGGCTTGAAGGTGGTTGATACCAACGGGCGAACGTTGGCCCAAATCGAATCCATCAAGTCCTCGAATCGACTCTTCCAATTTTTGACCAGCAGCAATTATGGATCGATCGATATTGTGCACCCACAACTTCACTTCGTGATTCGGGAGGGGGGAAGCAACTTTGAAGACGCCATTCACAAGTACCTGGAGCAGCCCCAGCCGGATAAACCCGCGACGCCGCTCCCGATCGTCGTTGTCAACGTGTCCGAGGCCCAGGTCTCTCTGGTCTCGCAATCGGATACCAATCCGTGGCTACTCGACAAACTCAACGCCAAATTTGTCATGGGCCAAAAGGCTGCAATTGCCGCCGAAGTTACCACCAGCGTGGTGCGCGATGATCAATTCGGTTCACTGGCCGCACAACTGCTCCTCGACGACAAGCAAAAGTCGGTCACCGCAGACAATGGAATCGTTCAATTGCAATTCGATCAGGCTTCCATCGGTTGCCTCAGTCCCTTGCTCGAACGCGTCTTGGGACCAATGCAAATTCAGGGCAACCTGGCCGGCCAGTTGTCGGCCCAATTTGCGGACGGAGGCCATTCCGCGGCCATCAAGTTCAAGGATGCCAAGATATCCAACCTGCTAGTCTCCTGCGCGAAATACCTAGGGACCGATGTTGTACGTTTAGCCCAAGTAAATGCCAATGGCGAAATCCTCAATGACGCAAACGGAATCACGGCAAGCCAATTGCAAATCATCAGCGACGTTGGTCGTCTCAATGCTGACGGCCAACTGGATTGGCAGCAATTTCAAAAGTTGACCGAAAACGGACAACTCATCGATTCGCCTTTTCAACTCGACGGACAAGTCGACTTGGCCCGCGTCGTGCAATTGTTGCCGAAGACATTAAAACTCTATGATGATCTCCAAATCGAATCGGGGAACGTCACCTGCCAAGTCAATAGCCGCCCCGAAAACGGCGCAGGAAGGGTGGTCGTAAATGTTGACACGGCCAATTTGGTTGCGATCCGCAGTGGCCAACGGCTCGCCTGGCAACAGCCGCTGCGGTTGGTTTCCACTGTCTCGCAACGCCGGGGCCAATGGGAACTGGATGAGGTCAAATGCGAGTCTGACTTTTTGAATGTGACCGGAAACGCAACCGCGCGGAATGGTAAGTTTCAGGCCAACGGGGATCTGTCGATCTTGATGCAACGCCTGGGCCAGTTTATCGACGTCCGCGGCTGGGGAATCCACGGCAAACTTGACGGCAATTTCGGCTGGCAAGTTGCAACCGCTGAGACTGCTGCCAAAAGCCTGTCGCTGCTCAACCAACCGCTCGAATTCGGCGGCCAGTTCAAAATTCAGGAACCACTCTTCGCACTCCCTGGCATGAATCCGTGGCGTGAATCTTCGGTTGCGGTCGCGATCCGCGGCAACGGTATGGCACTTCCCAATGGCTCGGCCTCAGTTCAAAACGGCATCGCCGACGTTACCATCGGGAATGAAAAATTAACGGCACAACTGGTTGAACCAATCGATGACGTGCTTAAGCAATCCGCCTGGAAGGCCCAGTGCAAGATGAGCGGGGCAGTCGCCAAATGGTTGGCTCATGCCGGGACCTTTGTCGACCTCAGCTTCCTCAACACCGATGGCCAAGCGGAAGTCACCACGACGGCACTTCTCGACGCCGAGCAAATCTTGCTCTCCGGTTTGCACTATCAAATTCGCGATTGGAAATTTGATGGCTATGGAATGGCCATCCGGGAACCGGAAGTGACGGGCGACGGAACCTTGCGTTACGACCTCAAAACCGGACAGATGCTCCTTCCCGAAATCACGGTGGTTTGCTCCAGCGTCGCTGCGCGAGGCGACCAAATCACCTTGGATGTTGCCAAATATCTTGACGTCGGGGGGAATGTGGCCTTTCGAGCCGACGCCCACCGAGTCCTCGATTGGTTCGGAATGTTTGCGGAACCGGACAGCGTCCACTTTTTTGGTGGTGCGGATGGCGTCCTGAAGATCACCTCGACCCCGCAGGCAATTGCCTGCCAACTCAGCGGCAAGGTCGCCGACTTCATCGCCGCCCAACAACTTGCGGGAGGCAAAGGCGAATGGTCGGAGTTGCTCCGCGAGCCGGAAGTTACCTTTCAAACGAACGTCGCGATCAGCCAAGACTTTTCCCGACTCGATTTCGCCGGCCTGCAAGCCAACGCTGCCTCTTTGAAGCTGAAAGCCGATGGCTCGCTCGCCGATCTGTCCGGAACCATGTTGGCCGATGTGCGCGGACAATGGAGTCCCGACTGGCAACAAGTTCAAAAACTGCTGGACGCCTATACCTACAACATGGTGCAACTTGCCGGGCGGCAGGACCAGTCGTTTTCTGTTAAAGGCCCATTGCTCAGCGCCGATCCAAAAGCCGCTTGGCCACCCCGTGATTTACAAATCGTCTCCCAAGTCGGCTGGCAACAAGGGATCGTAGCCTTGTTGCCCGTGGGTGCCGCCGAAGTTACTGCGTCGATTGCCAACGGCGTCGCCAAACTTGACACGGGAGTTATTCCCTTTTCCCAAGGTCAAGTCCAATTCGCGCCGACACTGAATTTGTACGAACCCCAACAAGTCATCAACCTGCCTGCCGGTCCGGTGGCAACCAATATCTCGCTCACTCCGGAAATCTGCCGTGATTGGATGAAGTTCGTGGCGCCGATGATTGCCGACGTCGCGGCCGCTCAAGGCAAGGTTTCTGTCGAAACGTCGGGCCTGGTGGTACCATTGGCGGACCTCAACGCTGCCAATGGACAGGGACTCGTCACTCTGAACGAGGTGACGGTTGGTGCAGGACCCATGGGAATGAAAATTCTCGAGGCCGTCGAATCGATTCGCATGATGCTGAAGCCCATGTCGGCCGGCGAACCCAAAGACCGTAGCGTGTGGATGAAGCTCGACCAACAACAAGTGCCCTTTGCCGTCGCCAACGGCCGCGTCTACCATGAGAATATGAGGATCACCATGAAGGATCTGACGCTCAAAACCTCCGGCAGCGTCGGCCTTGATCAGTCCTTGCAAATGGTCACAGAAATTCCGATCGCCGAAGACTGGATCAAGGGCGAGGCCTGGATGGCCAGTTTGAAGGGTGAAACCATCAAGATTCCCATTACAGGTACCGTGTCCAATCCCAAACTCGATATGCAAGCCATCAAGCAACTTTCGATGTCGCTCGTCCAGCGGACGGCTGCCGCCAAGCTCAACGGTGTAGTCGGCGAGCAAACGGAACGGCTGCAATCCAAAGTGGGCGGCGAGATCAACAAGCTTAAAGACAACCTCGGCGGCCAATTCAACAAGGCCCAAAACGATGTGAACGACAAGGTGCAGGGCGAAGTCCTCAAAGGTATCGACAAACTCTTCGGCCCCAAACGCGACAAGTAATGCCCACGCTGACAACCGGCGAATGCATTTTTTCAAAACCCCAAACTGCGGGACTGGTTGATTTCCAATTCTTACCATCCCCCGCTGACATTCTGGCCGCAACGCTGCCAAGTTCGTTGTGACAAAGCCGCACACAGGCATGACGAAAACGCACAATGACGAAACCAAGACGGAAAAAGAACGCTTTAGGCTTTTTAAAAACATAAACCTGCATCATCGATGTTTTGGCACAATCATTGCTGCTTCCAACTCTTGAACGTTGAGTGCGGTAGCATTTTGTGGATTCGATTTTTTTGAAGTTGCGGGAGAAAAGTCATGGTTCGTCAGCGTTGGATGAATTTTCTGTTGATACTTTTTTGTGCCTCAATCAACCGGGTGGCAGTCGCCCAGTTTGATCCGTTAACCAAATGGATTCCCGATAATGCCAACAGCTTGGTAATGATCCAAGTCGACGACATTTGTCGAAGCCCAGTAGCAATTGAGAAAAACTGGCCGGACAAATACGAATCCGTCTGCGAAGCAGGAATCGAGTTTTTGCCGACGGGAATGCGCCGGTTTGTAGTGGCATCGCATATCGATTTTCAGTTTATGGAACCGATCTGGACAATTGCTGCCTATGAAAAGACTGGCGGTGAATTGCGAATCGACAAAGTCGCTGAGTTGACGGGTGGCATGGTTGACTTCTTGGCAGGATACGATGCCGTAGCGTTGCGAGAAGATGTTTTTCTTGTGAAGATCGCTCCGAACATAGCCGCTTCCATGTCTCCTGCAAATCGACAGGCGACGATTCGTTGGCTGCAACGTCGAAAGGCTGGGGACGCAAACTTATCCCCTTATCTCAAACAGGCAGCCGCCTACGCCAATAATAAGGCCGACATCATCGTATCCTTCGATTTGGAAGATGTGCTCAGCAAGAATCAAATGCAAACTTGGCTGGATGATGCCAACGTTGTGGACAAAGCAAAACGCCAAGAGGTCCTCGAAGCGTTGATGTCCCTGCATGGAGTGACCTTAGGAGTCACCGTACAGGATCAAATGAACGCCGCTGTCAAAGTGGATTTCGCCAACGATCCGTCGGCGTTGCAGGAAAATGGAAAAGAACTGCTCCTTCATTTTCTGGGCATGAATGGGCTGATGATCGATGATTTCAAAGACTTTAAATTGGAGAAATATGAGAAGCAACTGAGATTTGTTGGGCAAATGAGCCCGGAAGGCCTGCGAAAAATCGGTCTCTTGATTAATCACCCCGTCAAAAATGCCATCGGATTTGGCGGCTCGGAAAGCCGTTCCGACTCATCGGTCGTCGTCCGTTCACAGCAATATTTTCGCTCAATTGAAGCTGTGGTATTGGAGTTCGAACGCAAGACAAACGTGGAAAGTTTGACGCTTTATTCCAAATGGTTCGATCGTCATGCCCGCGACATCGACGAGATGTCGGTAGTCAACGTCGATCCCGACATGGTCAAATTCGGACAGTTTGCCTCCGACAGTTTTCGTGACATTGCCACAGCGCTGCGAACGGCCGATTTGAACTCAACGGAAGGCAAAGCGAATTATGCAAATTACGGATATCGATGCGGTCGCTATGGTTGCTACTACGGATATCCAGTCCGCGAACTCGAAATTGCTCGCGGCCTGAAAACAGCCCGGGATATCCTGGCCGAGATCAGTAAAGAAGCTGGCCAAGTTCGAAAAGCAATGAGTCAGAAATACGGCATCAATTTTTGAATTGGCGGAAGATTGAGTTCAATGTCAGAGGAACTGCAATTGACCGAATCCAAATTCCTCAGACCTGTGGTACGTAGGCAACAGGTATGAGGTTTTTTTGATTCTGCGATACCATACTAGTAGCCTCTTTGGTTAAGCAACAACGGCCCGAACCAGAGCAGACGCTGATTTCTACGTAGCCGTTGGCGCGAATGCCAAATTGGGCGCCTCGCATCAATGAACGGCTGACTACGTCTGAGAGCTGATCGCAGTCTGTCGAAGCGTACAGCTTGCCGGGCCGTTGGGGGACGAGAGATGGGTGGAAGCCACGGCCAACATACTGTGCTTGGAGTCAACACAACGTCACCGTAGCTTGACATGACGGGGTGAGCAGGGCCCCTCATGTCCCGACGTTTTTCACTTCTGTTCGAATTGCGGGACGTCGAGTTGTTTGCCGCCGGCGAGGGCGGATTGGTGGGCGATGATGCCGGGGGCGGTCATGGCGATCGATTCGTAAATGTCGATGGTCGGTTCACGTTCGGCGAGCAACGCGTCGATGAATTCGGCGGACAAGAACGCGGAACTGCCGCCGTGACCGCTGTCGTGGCGCATGGGTTCGGGCAGCCGACTGGTAGCCCAATAATTCGGAACTTCCCAGCGCTCCCAGCCGCCGTCGATCTTCCGCCGAGCCTGGGGCTGACCAGCAGAACTGTCCATCCAAAGTGAGAGTTTGTCACCAAGCCATTGCGCTCGTTCACCTTCGGCAGCGATCTGCCAACAGACGGCAAAGCGACACGTGTTTCCCAGATTGGTAATCCCCAATGCAAATTCGTTATTAAACGGATTTTGGTACTGGTTCTCGGCTGCTTCGGGAAAGTCATCGCCAACTCGCTGGCCAATGCAAGAGACTTTGACAATTCGTTCGCCGGTCACACCAACGAGATAGCCGAGCGAATGAGTCGGATAGAGCATCGGAGGGAAGCCGAACCGCCAGGAATTGAGCCCTTGCCAACGGGAAAGTGAGTTGTGACGACCGCCGATGCCGGGGTGATAGTATTCGACTTCTGAAAAGCAGAGTTTGCCAAATTCGCCTTTTTGATAAGCTTCTCGCGCGGCAATGCAGGGTTGGCGATAATAGCTCGACTCGTGCATCATGTAGCGAAGGCCCGTTTTTTGCTTAGTGGCCAGGAGCGATTTCAATTCGTCGATCGTCAAGCCAACGGGGCAAGCGCTGACCACATGCTTGCCGTGTTCCATGCACCTGATTGCGTGCTTGGCGTGGCTGGGTGCATCGGTGAATACTGCCACGGCGTCAAACTGATCTGCCGCTCGTTCCAGCATCTCTTCCAGTGAGGGAAAAACATTGGTGCAGCGGTAGCTCTTCGTCAAGGCTTGTCGGCGCTCCTCAACCAAATCAGTGACTGCCGTGATTTCGCATTGTGGATGCTCGTGCCAATGGTGGGCCGCACCGAACCCACCCCCAGCAACAGCCAACCGGATTTTGGCTCTTTGGTGGTTTGGACTCGTTGAAGGAAGCAAGGTGCTACCCAATGCCAAAATTCCTGGAAGCGAAACTCCGGTGGCTTGGAGAAACGTTCGCCGATCCCAATAACGTTTGCTGACAGTCATGTGTTGTTCTCTATGGTTTTAGGTACATTGCTTGATGATCGAGGAAAAGCGAATCAAAAGGCACGGCGTTATCCAATTAAAATTGTGCACAAAAGCGTGTTGCGGCAGCAAGTGTGCTCTCGATGATCGTTAACACTTGCTCGCGCTTTGTGCTTGTAATTGACTCCAATAGGTGAACGGTTTCCTTCATGGTCGTGCATTTGCGGAATTTTTTTCGACCGGATCTGGGCTACCGGAGTCGAAGATCATTTTCCAATTGCCGTCGGAGCCCTTTCCCAATATTGGTTCGCCAAACTTTTTGAAACTAAACGCGACACCTAACGCACCACAGTCTGTGCACCCACCTATTAGTCTAAACGAATGTCAAAACCGAGATTCCAGACAGACTTTGCGAAGAATGTCTTAATTCTGGCGAAGGCACCATAATCACCACGCACCAATTACGCAGCGCTGATGATGTTTTCACCGGTATCGGTGCGGAAGCGGCGGCGAGCGCCACTGGCGGGAACCTCGGTCGTCGCAAAACGTTCGCTCAAGTTCGGACGGAAGAACACCAACAAACACAATGGTAAATACCAAGCCATGTGGGAGCCGCCTTCGTAACCATGCCAGAACTGGACGCTGACCATGATCGCGGCTGTATAAGCAATGAGGGCTCCGACGCTTTTGCGCAGCGGCCAGAAAATGAACGATACACAAAGCACGACAAACGCCACCATGATCGGCAAACGAAACCACGGGTCCCAACCGAGCGACCAAATGCCCGACAGTCCATCCACACGGGGAAACCAGAAACCAAACATCTGCCGCAGTTGATCAAAAAACGCTGGGAAGTCTGTCGAGGTAAACGCCAAGCCTCCCACACAAATCACAAGGGCGACGATCGTCCCGATCAGAAACCGCCAGACTCCCCGCTCCCAATAGAAACTCATCCATAACGGTAGCAGGAAAAAAGGGTAATACGACACTCCCGTGGCCAAACCTAGCAAGACCCCCGCCCACAACGGAAAACGGTAGAGTGCGATCGCCCAAATCAGTAATGCTGCAGGCAACAAGTGCATCACGTGCCCAGCGAACATCGTGGAATAGGGGAGCATCATGTACAGCACCGCCACGCCTAATCCGTTGCGAAAATTTAGGAAGTGGTAGTGACCGATGTACAACAGCCCCAACACCAGGGCAAATTGTCCGGCAATCGCCAGGACTTTCGCCACGACCTCCAGTTCCCCCTGCACCGTAGAGACGACCAAGGCATGGAACAGAGCATAACCGGGACCGTGCACCCTCAAGTCCTTTTGGTCCTTCTCTTCTGCCGCGATGCGCTGCACCATTCTCACACCGCTTTCAGCGCCCGAAAGTCCCTCCGCGCTCGGCGCGGTGATGACGATGTTGGCAATCGAGACGCTGAGCATACTCAGGCCGAGGAATACCAACCCACCTGTCGAAAGGTTCGGTTCCAACTGCGGACGACGGATGAGCAAGGGATCGAGGAGAGTGCGCAGGAGCAAAACCAACCCGACGCTGAAGAGCCAAATGTAACCGTTGCGTTCGATTCGCTGAGCCTGCGTAAGTTGGCTTACGGGGGTTGGTTCAGTGGTCTCTTTTTCCGATTTGGCGGGCGACGTCTCTTCGCTGGATTTGCCGTCCACTTCCTGAATTGAAGACTCCCCGACTTGCGGGCCACGCGCGTTGTCCTCAACACCATTAGTGACGGTTTGTCCCGAAAGATCGACTGCCGCCGCACGTCGTGACATCTGACGACCTTCGTAAATCATCAGCAAGCCCGGCGCCAGCAAAATCACCAAAATCAGGTCAACATTGCGCAGCGCCCACACGCGATTAAATTTGAAAAACAAAGCTAACATCAGCAAGGAGGACAAATATGCCCAGCTGCTTGGCGGAATTTGGTGGTAGCCGAAGACGAGATTTTCCATTTTTTACGATCTCCACCGGCAGGGGCCAGCAGAAGCAAAACGGTAACCAGAAACAAGCGTTGTTGCTGAGAAAAAATTATTGAAGTTCAATTCGTTTCATAAACCCAAAAGGCGATGGCGACTCGCTCTTGCCACGTGTTCATGCGAAGAACTTGTCCTATCTTATTTCGACCGGACCCTAAAGTCGCCGCAGATTGGTTTAGCAGGTCATCGACAATTGCCGATATTCTAATCGCATTTCATTGAAATTGCCGATTGGGGGGAGTTTTCCTGCCCCTTTCCAGATCGCGGTGCCACCGTCTGACTGGGATTGAGTTGCAATCAGCCGTCTTCGATCAGCCTATTTTCATTTGGGGGAATCATCCGTTGGCCTTGCGCACGCGGTTCAGCAGGCTGATTGCTCGGTGTCGCGACGTTTGATCATCGTGATCGTGTTGCCGCGATCGTTGTAGACGACTTCATCCATGAACGAGCGAATGAGCAACAGTCCTCGACCGTGTAACTTGGTGACATTTGTCGCGTCACGAGGATCGGCAATGGCTTGCGGGTCGAACCCGGCTCCCTCGTCACTGACACTGATTTTGAGTTGGTACTGATTAAACTCGGCCTGGATGCTGATGCGGCGATCGCAGAACGGAAGCTCGTGTTGGCGGCTCTTGGCCAATTGGTGGTAGCAGCATCCATGTTCTTCTTCCCGCATCGACGAGCAGAGTTCCAGGTTGCCGTGGTGCATCGCATTTACCATTGCCTCCCCAATCGCCATGCCTAATTGCAGACGAAAATTTTCAGTCCACGTGGGCATAAAGTTTTGCAGGTGTTCAATGAGCGGTATGACCAGCCCACAATCGTTGTTCAGTACAAACCGTTGCTCAAAAGAAGTACGATTCGTGACGGGGTGGGCAATATGATTGGCGAGGTCCAGGACGTACTCGCAGGTCCGCACCAGATCTTTCTGCAAAAAGGCCTTGGGGGTGTAACTCGTGGCTCCCTCGCGAAGCGACTCGGCCGCCACGGTCTCGCTGCCCTGCGCGGTAATCAGAATGATTGGCAAATTCGGCAGCGTGGCTTTGACCCGTCTCACCAATTCGAGTCCGTCCATTACCGGCATCTGCAAGTCCGTAACCACCAAGTCCGGAGGATCTTGTGCAATCAAGTCCCAGGCAGTCTCGCCGTCTTCCACACCGGTAACGATCCAGCCCCGACGTTGTTCCAGCAAACGGGTTGCAAAGAGACGATCGATGGGCGAATCATCAACCACGAGGATTCGACTGGTTTGTAATGCGGTTGTCATTCAATGATCGGGCCAAGGCACGATGCGATGCGAGGTGAGCCGTGAAACCGAATCCAGGCTGAAGAAAACTGCGCGATCGTTCCACAAAATTCTAGACAGCGATAATTCGGAAAATGATTCTAGACTGGAGTTTAGTATTTCAATTGTTCCATCGGATGAGGTCTGAGACAATCGGCCAAAATGTCAGAATTCGCCAAACTGGCCGGGCGTAGCCTTCCCAAGCGGATTCGGCTTGGCCTGTGGCGGAAATCGTTTCAGCCGTTTTTTTAGTCGAAGACGAAGTTGAAAGTCGCTCGTTCGCTGGAGGGGAGGCGCGCATAAATCTCCACATTGCGGATCGGGTTATATCGAAGGTCAAAGCGGGCACCGCTACGGCTGACAAATTCTGCCAGTTCGAATTCCTTGGTCTCTCCGGCGTTTATCGGTTCATGGTGTTCGTAAATCTGGTAACTGTCACCAAACTGGCGGTTGATGCGGATGTTGTAGTTGGTCCAATCATCCAGGCCGGTATTCGTCACTCGCAACTTGCCTATCTTCTTCAAGGGCGGTCGATCATCAAAAGGCAAATCGTAGTTAGCCGGATCTGGGAGGTCCACACCGGTAACGACCGCCTGTAATTTGTTTTCGTGCAATGGCGGCATGTAGCTGAAGATTGCAAAAATGGTGACGACCGGCACCAGGCACATAAGCCCGAGGAGCAACGTCAACGATTTCGTCGAAAGTCGCGGCGACCGATCGATTTCGCGAATCGTACTCGCAAGTAGAGGTTTGGTAACGACGTCGGACATATTGAGAGTTGTTCCTTTTGAGATACTTCGCTGAATAACCGCAAACTTTTTCGGCAATCAACTCCAAGAGTTTTCCACAAGTCCGGAGCGGCATTTGCACCCGTACCATTTCCGCAAAAATATTGCCTCTGGTCACCCGCATTGCAAATTACTCAGTTATTATTGAGGACGACGGGCATTTTGAACAGAAAGCGCATGGGCTGCCATCCCTTAGTTTCCAAAATTTGAACACCGTGATCGAGCACAACCACAAAATCAGCGAGTCAGCCAGCGAAATTCCCGTCACGCATCGCCGCATGGCCGTCAATCTGAGCTGGTTGATCATGCTCCGCTGGGTCGCTGTCGTTGGACAATTGTTGACCATTGGGGTGGTCATTCTTCTGTTGTCTATTGAAATCCCAATGCCCTTGGGATTGGCAGTGGTGATCGGATTAACGGCCGCCAGCAATTTGATGCTACAGTTCTGGTCGCGCGAGTGGCGAAGTCGCCCGACCTCGCAAGCCATCCACTGGGATCTAATTCTGGGCTTGGTCTTGATCATGGACCTGTTGTCTCTGACGTCCCTGTTGTTTGTAACGGGGGGGCCCAATAATCCGTTTGCACTGTTCTATTTTGTGAATGTCAGTTTGTCGGCAATTGTCCTGAGCCCCCGTTGGGCGTGGGGCTTGCAAGTCTTGGCGGTTGCTTGTTTTAGCTGGTTAATAATAAGCCATATTGAAATTCAGGAATTGAATATCAGCCCACAGTTACGCCCGATTCTTCGAACTCATGAATTATCGATGTTGCAAGTGGGGCTGTGGTTGGCGTTTGCCACCAGTTCCTCCGTGGTGGTTTACTTTCTCACGCGATTGACCGGCGAACTGCGGTTGCAAGAGGCGTCCTTGCAGCATCGACAAATGATCCAGGCTGGTCGCGAAAAGCTCGAATCGCTAGGAACGTTGGCCGCCGGCACGGCACATGAATTGGCGACGCCGTTGTCGACGATCGCGATTGTGGCCAAAGAGGTTGAGCAGTTCTTCGAAGAGAATCCGTTGGACATTCCCGGTGCCGACGATGTCATCGACGATATTCACCTAATCCGTAGTCAGCTCGACCGTTGTCGGGTGATTCTCGACCGGATGGCCAGTCAATCAGGCCAGGCTGTCGGAGAATCGATTCAGAATATTTCTTGTGCCGATTTTTGGCGTTCGGTACTGGAGGAGGTGAGTGAGCCGCTGCGGGTACGGCTGGTGACAAATCCAGAAATCGCCAAGGCCACCCTCTACGTTCCGCCGATTATCTTGAGTCAGTCAATGCGAGGGTTTGTGCAGAATGCGATCGATGCCGATCCGACGGGTCAGGAGGTCGTCGTCGAGATTCAACGTTTTGCCAAACATTGGCTGTGGACCATTACGGATCAGGGATCGGGAATGAATGAAAGCGTCTTGCAGCGGATCAGCGAGCCGTTTTTTACGACAAAACCGACAGGAAAAGGCATGGGGCTGGGCGTTTATTTGGCAAAAAATGTGGTAGAACGGTTGGATGGTACAATAGATTACCAATCGACCATTGGTGTCGGGACCAAAGTGACGATTCGATTGCCGCGAACTTTCCCTTCTGAAACTGACGAAACCTGATTCTGTGCTAGAGTTGAAATATGAGCCAAACAATTCTCGTTGTTGATGATGATGACATCCTGCGTTCACGGCTGGAAAAGGCCTTTTCCAAGCGCGGACTAGTCGTTTTGACTGCCGCATCTCAAAAAGATGCGCTGGAAATCGCTGCCCGCGAAAAACCACAAATGGCCGTGCTCGATATCAAAATGCCAGACAACGAAGGCCTGCAACTGTTACGCGAACTTCGCAAGGTTTCTCCAGATACCAGAGCCGTCATCCTCACGGGCTACGGCAGCATTGCGAACGCTGTCCAGGCAGTCAAGGTTGGCGCGGTTAATTACGTCACGAAACCAGCCGATGCCGACCAAGTTTTGAACGCTCTGGGATTCCATGTCGGACCGGCTGCGAAGGTGGAAGAGGCCGAAGGCAGTCCAGAGATGCATCCACCCTCGTTGGCTGAAGCCCAATGGGAGCATATTCACCGTGTCCTCTCCGATTGCGGCGGTAACATTTCCGAGGCGGCTCGTCGACTCGACATCCCACGGCGAACGCTGCAACGCAAATTGAAGAAAATGGCTCCCTAGTCGTCACAGGACAATTGCCGGATTCGCGATCGATCTCCAGAGTTGCCCAAGTACTTTGGCGGGCAATTTATTGCGGAATTAGACGATTCGTCGGACCAAGTCGTATTATCGAAATCTGGCCATTTCGCTATACTTTTCGTCTTCAACGCGGTTCGCTGGCGTCTCCGTCGCTGAGAGCGTTAATTCGTTGACACTCAAAAAAGAAAAGTTTTCATGATCACAACCATTATTTGCGTTGTCTTTGTCTTGGGATATTTGGCGATCGCCTTCGAGCATAACCTCCACGTCAACAAAGCAGCCTCGGCCTTGCTCGCCGGCGTGCTGTGCTGGACGCTCTACGCCATGAACGGCGGCGAGTTCATGAAGGAGAACGATGTTCCCAAGTGGTTCCTGGAGGAGCACACGGCGAAACCGAAAACCGATGAGGTGAAAGCCGAAACGTCTCTTGAGGCAGCCCATGTCACGTCACATAGCCATGTCATTCGCGACTACATCATCGAGGGACAGCTCGCGCATAACTTGGCTGAGGTTGCTCAGATTTTGTTCTTTTTGTTAGGGGCCATGACGATCGTTGAGATCGTCGACGCCTTCGGTGGGTTTTCGGTGATTACCAATCGAATTCAAGCCACCAATAAATTGAAACTTTTATGGATGATCAGTTTTCTAACCTTCTTTATGTCTTCGGTTCTGGATAACTTGACCACAACCATCGTCATGATTTCGCTGGTGCGGAAACTTGTCGATGAGCATAAAACGCGATTGTTCTTTGCCGGGATGATTGTTTGTGCAGCTAATGCCGGTGGAGCTTGGACCGTGATCGGTGACGTGACCACGACCATGTTGTGGATCAAGGACAAGATCAGCGTCGTGGAGGTAATGATCCGTTTGTTTATCCCGAGCATGATTTGCTTTTTGTTTCCACTCATGCTGATTTCGATGTTCATGAAGGGAGAGGTGCAACGTCCGAGAGAGTCGGCGGAAGACAAGCTGGTCAACGTTCCTCCGGGAGCCAAGGTGCTCATCTTCACGGTCGGAATTCTCGGACTGCTGCTCGTACCGGTTTTCAAACTCATCACGCACTTGCCGCCATTCATGGGTATCTTGTTGAGCTTAAGTGTACTGTGGATTGTGGCCGAATTCGTACGCCGCGATTTTGACCAAGTTACCAAAACGTCTACTCACATTCTCGATATTCTCAAAAGAGTTGATTCGAGTACGATCCTGTTCTTCCTTGGAATTCTGCTGGCGGTGGGATCGCTGTCGCAGGCCGGAATTCTGACGCAGGTTGCCGGTTTACTCGATACTTATGTTGGCAACCAGGATTTGATCGCAATCTTGATCGGGTTGTTGTCCAGCGTGGTCGATAACGTGCCATTGGTTGCGGCGGGTATCGAGATGTATGACTTCCCGCGCGACCACGAATTTTGGATGTTCCTGGCTTACACGGCGGGCACGGGCGGTAGCTGTTTGATCATCGGTTCCGCGGCAGGTGTTGCGGCAATGGGACTCGAAAAAATCAATTTCGTGTGGTACATGATCTATATCACTCCGTTCGCCTTAGTCGGCTACTTTGCAGGTGCTGGCGCCTATTACGGCATCGTGCATTACTTGGGCTGGTAGTTTACGGTTGAACTCTCCGTCGATTCAATCGTCGGCCTAGTGCTCCACCGAAAATGCCGTGAGGCTCATCCGTTCGCGGTTGGGGGTGGCCAAAAGGGGAGGAGCCCTCACTAGTTTCTAACGGTTGGGCCTGCATGCAGTGGGCTAATCCCCGCCAATCCAACAATTGTTTGGGAAATAGGCAAACTGTTTGGCGGATTTGCCCAAGCGATTCGGCTCTCATGCCCGGCGACTAGTAGAATGGGTAATCCGAGGCGGATTGCGTTTTTAGTAAAGCTAACTCTAGGTCCGCGGATTTCCAGAGTTCCGAACAAAACTCTCAAGACCTCTTATCCAATGATTCGTCTGGTGTCTGATAACCAACAACCCGAAGCGACCTTTGATCGGCAACACATGTCGGAACTTACCGACAAGTCGTTAATGCGGCGATTGAAAGAAGGCAACGATGACGCCGCGACGGCGCTGTATTTGCGTTACGCACAACGGTTGCAGCGACTCGCCGATGCGCAGGTTGCGCCAGGAATGGCTGTGCGGGTTGATCCCGAGGGAGTTGTGCAAAGTGTGTTTCGGACATTCTTCCGCCGGACGGCTTCCGGTCAATACGAGGTTGCCGAAAAGGAAGACCTGTGGAAGCTGTTGCTGGTCATGGCCCTGAATAAAATTCGTTCTGCCGGATCTTTCCACCGCGCCGCAAAACGCGACTTGGGAAAAACGCAAACCCTGCCCGATCAAATCGATGATACGGCTGACGGAAACGAAACGGCATTAACCATCCTTAAGCTGACGATTGCTGAAGTTGTCGGCGGCTTGCCCGAGGATCAACGAGAAATCGTGTGGCTGAGAATCGACGGACACGAGGTCGCTGACATTGCCGAAAAAACTGGGCGTGCCAAACGGTCTGTTGAACGGATTTTGCAGACATTTCGACAAAAACTGAGCGACTCCATTGCTGACGGGCCATGACTCCAACACAAAACACTTTCCAGCCGACATTTTCTTTGCAAGCCGAGCAGGCTTTTGCGGCGTTTGAGTTCCGTTGGCGTGCAGACAGCGGGAACTTGATCGAGCAGACACTGACGACGATCGACCCCGCGGAAGCCGAGAGTGTGCTAGTTGAGTTGGTGCGAATCGATATGGAGCTATTCAGCGAGGGCGGTATCGTTCGCGAAACCCGTGAATATCTCGAACGTTTTCCACGCCTGGCCATTGATCGGCTCGCAGTTCGCGAATTGATGTTTGAAGAATTTCGATTGCGAAAGTCAAAAGGCGAACCCGTGTCGGCAATCGAATTCGGCGACCGGTACGACATCGATCGCGAGAGTTGGTCGGAGCGAGTACGCGAGTTGAATCAGCAAACCAGTGAATCTGCAGGCTCGAGAAAATATATTCGCGACTCGATTCAATCCGCGCCGTTGAAATTGGATCGACAGGCTTTTCCCCAGATCCCCTCGCGTTTTTCCCGATTTGAATTGGTTGGTTTACTGGGACAGGGAGCACTCGGCCGTGTCTATTTGGCTCGGCAGGATGATCTGGCGAATCGTTTTGTGGCCCTAAAGATTACTAAGGAAAACACTAGCGAGCCCGATTGTTTAGCACTGTTGCAGCATACAAATATCGTTCCTGTTTATTCGTTGCATCGGGTGGGTGAATTCCAAGCCATTTGTATGCCGTTCCTTGGAGTGACCACTCTGGCAGACATTGATGTCCGGTGCAGTGAGGAGTCGCGAGGCTCGCAGGGTGGTCGTGAACTGATCAGCACGGTTGCTGAACTGCGGGGCTCAACACTGGTCGAAGAAGTCTCCACCGCAGATGCCAAACAAATCATGCGCGCGTCGAACAAACATGCCACAGAAAAATTTGGGTTGCTTGGCACTCGCAGTCTGCCCGAGGCCTTGGGCTGGATGTTCGAGCAGTTGGCGGCCGGTCTCGCTTATGCCCATTCTCATCAGGTTTTGCATGGAGACATCAAGCCGGCCAACATTTTGCTGAGCGACGATGGGCACCCTTTGCTGCTGGACTTTCATCTGGCTCAATCTATGGAAGAGGATCGCCGGCCCGATGTTTTTGGGGGGACCTTGCCTTTCATGTCGGCCGAGCATCTCTTGGCTTTTCAAAATCGCGAAAGGTTGACGCCGGCATGTGATATTTTTTCGTTGGGTGCCGTCTTCTATAAGCTTCTCAGCGGACAATCGCCCTATCCCGTGTACACCGGAGAGTTGGATTCGTTCGCGAACAAGATGCTCAGCGACCGGCAGCAACCTCCACTCCCGTTGGCAAAATTGGCTCGTCAGGTTGATTTGGACCTCGGCACAATTATCGACAAGTGTTTGGCTCCCAAACTATCCGATCGTTATCAATCGGCAGAACACTTGGCGATCGACTTAAGGCGACACAATGAACAACTGCCACTTCGATTCGCGGCCAATCGTTCGCCGATGAATCGAATCCGCAAATGGGTTCGCCGGCACCCGGGCGTAAAGTCCATGTCGACGCTGGTGGTTGCGTTGGGTTTGCTGCTGGCCTTGTCGGTCGGGTTCGGCCTCATCCGCTCGCGGAAAATTGCACTTCGCGATTCGCTCGATCAACACCAGCGGTTGCTGGCTGAGCTGGCACAGGAGCGATTGCCGCTCACGAATGTTGCTCCGACGCGCCAGGAACTTGCCTCATCCGGCGAACGAATTGCCAAAAAACTGAAGGAATTCGGATCACAGTCATTCGACCAATGGAGTCGCCAGCCGCGTTTGAAGTACCTTTCGGACGCTCAGAAGGACGAAGAACGGCAGCAAATTGGCTCGTTGTACCTGCAAGCGGCAGCTGCCGCCTTGCGAAGGACGCGGGTGACGGCCGACGCCAAGGAAAAACAACAACAACGCGAAATCGCTGAAGGTTACGTGACTGGAGCGATTGAAATGGCTCCCCAATTGGCGAACAGCAAAACGCGATGGTTCGAGCAAAGCGAAATCGCGGGCCTCAATCATGATTCAGCCGAAGCCACACGATTGTTGCAAACTGCCGACGTGACGCCCGCTGTTAACCTGACAGATCAGGTAACCGATGCTGGTCGCAGATACCAACTCGGCAAAAATGAAGAAGCACTTCGCTTGTTGCTGGACCTGGTCCAGCAATCTCCGCAAAACATTGAGGCCTGGTTGATGTTGGGCACGCTTCAGTCGCTCGATGGACGGTTACCAGAAGCCGAGGCTTCCTTTACAGTCGCCATTGGACTCAACCAGTCACTGGAGGTCAGTTATTTCAACCGAGCGAGCGTACGGCGAGATCTCCAGAATTTGCCGGGTGCCCTCGCTGATTTCACCCAAGCGATTCGCTTGAATCCGCAAGACTGGTCCAACTACGCCAATCGTGCCCAAATCCTTCTAAAATTGGATGAGCCACAACTCGCAATCGAAGATCTGAAATTGGCGATCGATTTCGGTGCGGAAGAGACTCGCGTTTATCAACGCCTTGCGACTGCACTTCAGGTCACCGGCAGAACGGAGGAGGCAACGGCAGCCTATGAGAAGTTCTTGCACCTTGAGCCAACCGATGAAGATAGTCTGGTGGAGCGGGGAATTGCCCTGATTCAGGAAGGCCGGCTCGATGAAGCCTTGCGTGACTTTGATACGGCTCTTGCTCTCAATCCGCGTTCCGTCAATGCGTGGCAAACTCGAGCCCACGTCTTTTCCGAAAAGAAACAGGAATTGAAAACCGCGATCGAGAGCCTCGACAAAGTCGTGGAGATCGAACGGAACAATCCTGAAAAACTGGCCACGCGCGGGGTGCTCTTGGCGCGATCCGGAGATCGGGCTGCCGCGCACCGCGATGCCCAAGCGGCTCTCACTCTCAGTCAAAATGGCGACACGCTGTATCGTGTAGCCGGCATTTACGCGTTGACATCGCGATACGATGCATCGGACAAGAAGCGGGCGATCGGCCTTCTGTCCGCGTCTTTTTTGCGCGACCCAGGAACCGTGATGAAATATTTGGAAATCGACCCCGATCTGCAACCCCTGAAGTCAGAGCCGGAATTCGCAGAAATTCAAAAAACCATCGCTCGCTTTGTCGAATTACAGGCATTGGCTGAACCCGACAAATGAGACAGATAACGCCGGCAAAAATACCGCATTGTTTTTGTTCGCCAGAGCGAAATCATACAATGATGAACTTTTCTTGGAGTCCTATCCTATGAGTTACAACTTGGGTTTTTCTCCGCTGGCAGCGGAGAGCCAATCATTAGGCATTCCTGCGTTTGACGGAGCGTTGCAGGCACAGTCCTACAGCAGCAATTCGTCCAGTCCTTCCAGTTCCATCCAGTGGAACAACGCCGACCGATTAACGATTAGCTTTGCACCCGATGGAACACGAGTGTCGAAGTACACCAGCGAGTTGTACTCCAAATTCAGTGGTTTGCTAACGGCCGCCCAGTTGGAATCACAGATACTCCGCGCGTTTCAAACTTGGTCTCGTCAAACCAACGTTAACGTGGGTGTTGTCGCCGACAACGGTCTGCAATTCGGATCCAGTGGGGCCATTCAGGGTGATCCGCGATTTGGTGACATTCGCATTGGGGCGATCCCGATGGCCGCCAATACTTTTGCTATGACGGTTCGGCACGATCCGGTGATTGCGGGAACATGGACTGGTGACATTTTATTTAATTCGAATGTCGCCTTCCAAAGCGTCGACGATTTCTTTGCCGTTGCCATGCACGAGGCAGGGCATGCGCTGGGACTAAAGCACTCGACCATTCCGACAGCGGTAATGTACGATGCCGCTCTCAACCGCACACTCACGGGTTCCGATATTTCGGAGATCCGCAAGCTCTACGGCAATCGGCGAATTGATGCTTACGACATTGGGCCGTCCAACAATAACAACACATTTAACGACTCGTCACGAATTAAAAATGCAGGTAGCCTAAATGGAGCAATTCCACTGGTGGTCTACGGCGATATGGGCGTCAGTACCGATGTCGACTACTTCGATTTGCAGTCGCTTTCGGGTTATACTGGCGCGGTGAAGTTCGAACTGATTTCTTCACAAATCAGTTTGTTGCGGGGGAAATTGTCGGTCTACGATGAAAATGAAAATCTCCTTCAGTCCGTCGCCATGAGCGGTGATCGTGGTGGACGAGTTTCCATCACCCTGCCAAGTGTGGTGGAGGGCGAAAATTATGTGGCGCGAATTGAGGCCGCAGATTCATCGCTGCATTCGATCGGGAGCTATGCACTGGTCACCACATTGCTCGGGACCAATCATGTTCCATCGTCCGCCGTCGAACGGGTTGTACGCGGCTATTATTGGCGGCTGGATCAAGAGGATGTGCAAAAGATTTTCCTGAACCCCAACACGGCGTTCTTCAATCAAGACTTGGCGACCAACGATACCTTCGCAACTGCTCAACTTCTGAAGTCGTCATCGCTGTTCGCGAAAAAGATCCTTTTTCAGGTCAACGGCAGCTTTTCCTATGCCAACGACATTGATTTCTTTCGAGTTCGGGCTCCCAGTGATCTCGTTGCCGGAAATGTTCTGACCATTACCGTGGAGGCGATGGAAGAAGACCGCTTGGTTCCTGATTTGCAAGTATTCAATTCAAGTCAACAACGATTGAGTTCTCGAACTCTCGTTAACGGCAATGGTCAGCTGGTCGTGCAAGTGGATGGAATAACTGCGGGGCAGGAGTTTTTCTTGCGGCTCGCGGCCGATAACCTCACGGATCAATTTCAATCCGGCAATTATAATTTGGTTGCCCGGTTCGACCGCACCGCATCGTTTTTGGATTCGCTGGGGCAGGGAAGTCTGAACAGCAGTACGCAACGCGATCGCTACCATTCTTTGTATGTCGCCGAGCCCCAAATGTTGCATTTGTCGTTGACAGCGGATACGACCTCGGTCAGAAATTTGGCTCAGGTTTGGGTCACGATTTACGACCAGTTGGGTCGCGTGGTCTTTCGCGATTTGACGGTGCCAGGTCAAACGCGAACGGCGAAAAGTATTGTTGTTCGCCCCGGCAGCTATTCCATTTATGTAAACATGGCGACCGACGCCAGTGTCGGGACCGGGAATCCCCAAACGTTGAACTACCAAATCGATGGCGTGGGAGTCTCCGACCCGATCGGACCTGAAATTCTCTCTCCGGCTGAGAAACCGTTCAAAAAAGCCGGACCGAACGACCCGCGTTATGTTTACCCGGGCGGAACAACGACCGCCAAAACATTTGTCGTCACGCAGGGTCAGAATGTCACGACGCCGCCGGGTAGCATCATTCCACCACAATTTGTGACGGCAAACGCATGGTATTGGTACAACGGGTGGTTGGTCCGTGAAGTACCGCCGATGTAGAAGTTCGACCGACGACACCCCGAAAAGAATCGCTAATTCCTGGGAAAAAGCGTGCTTTTTGCGAACGGACTGGACGTTAAGAGGGCGACAAGTTACAATCTGCGATTCGAAAAACTCACTCTACTTTTACTGCATTCAGTTCATCATGTACGCAATTATCGCAGACAGCGGTCGCCAATTTAAAGTTGAAGAAGGTCAAATTCTGGACATCGATTTGCGCGACGCCGCAGAAGGTACCGAGATTACGTTTGACCGTGTTTTGGCAGTTTCGAATGACGCTGGCTTTCGTTTTGGTCAGCCCACGATCAGCGGCGCCACCGTTACTGCCAGTGTGGTTGGACCTGTCAAAGGCGAAAAGTTGAACCCGGTTCGATTCCGCCGTCGCAAAAATATTCGCAAACGCACCGGCCATCGCCAGCATTATTTACGAGTGAAAATTACGAAAATCGCCGGCTAGGATTGTTTTCCAATTTGAACTGTACCAGGCCGGGCGTGAGTTCGGCTTTTTTCGTGCGCCGTGAGGAAGCCCGTGTTCGACAGATCATCTCTTTTCGGGCACAATGTCACGCAGGACTTACGTCGCAGCCTCAATTGTTCTTGTTCATGAATGCCCATCCAAAAAATAGTTTTGCACCTGCGGACTTTGGCTTGGTCGGCAATAGCCCGGCCATGCAAGAGGTCTATCGTCTGACGGTCAAGGCGGCGAATAGCAATGCCTCTATTCTGCTGTTGGGAGATACGGGGACGGGCAAGGAATTGATCGCCGCGGCGCTGCACCGTCTTTCGGCCCGCAATACAGGTCCGTTTGTCCGCGTGAATTGCGGGGCGCTGCCGGAAACATTGCTCGACAGCGAATTATTCGGGCATGTGAAGGGCAGCTTTACCGACGCCCTTCGCGATCGAACTGGACGTTTTGAAGCCGCCACTGGAGGAACTATCTTTCTTGATGAAATCAACTCCACCAGCAAAACTCTGCAAGTCAAACTGCTACGCGTTCTGCAAGAGCGAGAATTCGAACGAGTGGGTGAATCTAGGTCTATCGAGGTCGATGTGCGGGTCATCGCCGCGAGCAACTGCGATTTGGCAAGCGAAGTTGCCGAAGGTCGCTTCCGCGAGGATTTGTACTGGCGCCTGAACGTATTGCCGATTCTGTTGCCTCCATTGCGTCGTCGCCCAGGGGATATCGAGCCGCTGGTGCGCCACTTCCTTACGCTTTATAGCCAGAGCAACAACCGGGTCGTGGATCGAATTCAGCCCGAAGCTCTCAAAATGCTGCTCGATTATCATTGGCCGGGTAATGTTCGCGAGTTGCAGAACTACATCGAGCGTGCCGTTGTCCTCGCCGATGGCAACGAACTCACGACGAAACTTTTGCCGCAATGTGTTACGGGCGACGCGCAAGATGCCCAAGCCGCAGTCTTTCGCCCAACCGACGATCAGTCACTGATCCGGGAGTTTGTGTTCAGCGGAATCTCCAAGGCCGAGCGAGATGCAACCGACCTGCACGAGCGAATCGTCAACGAAGTCGAAAAAGAACTCATCGCGCAGGTGCTGCAGGCCACTGGCGGTACGCAGACTAAGGCCGCCACACGCCTGGGCATGAACCGCAATACGCTTTACAAAAAGATGAAAGAGTACGGCCTCGCCACTGATGACGAGCCGGCCAATTAAGCAGGTTTAGTCGCGCTTTGGTGACACTGCCGAGTACGAGTACGGTGACACTGCCAAGTACGGTGACAACTGGCCGCTAGGCGTTTCTCGCGTTGAGAGGTTCTCCAAAATGATCGTGACCTGCCTAGCTCCCAGAATTTTCTTCGGGAGGTGTCCAGGTGTTGTTGGAGCGGTCGGCGTCCGGCATACGAATTTCAGGGTCAAGTGTCACACGGACGACCTTCTTTCCTTCCGTTGGCAATTGGGTCGACCAGACATTGGTGTAATGCCAGACATAAACGGGCAGTTTCGTCGACGTAATCGAGCCGTCCTCGAATTCGACTTCCAAGAAAACCGGCATCACCATTTCTTCGCGATTGGAAACTTGGACCCGGATATTTTTTTTGTCGCGTGTAACATCCACAGTTGCAATAGCCTGATCGAGCAGGATATCCTCCATGAACCAACCTCGCCAATACCAGGCAAGGTTAGCACCCGAAGCGTTTTCCATGCAACGGAAAAAGTCGGCTGGCTGCGGGGACTTGAACGCCCAAGCCTTAATGTACAAACGGAACGCCGCATCAAATCGTTCAGTGCCCAACACAGTTTCCCGTAGCGTTTGCATTGCCGAACCGGTTTTGAAGTAGGCCAAACGGCCGAGCAATTGCGGCTTGATCTGGTCCGCGGGCAAATTGAGCGGTTGGCTGACCAAGGCTCCGCGCCGACGATCGCGCCGAACGCGTCGACGCTCGACGGTTTGTTCCGGTAGTTCCTTGCCCAACACATCACGCTCATACAGATCGAAGCGATCGTAATTATTAATGAATGTGTTGAAGCCCTCATCCATCCACGGATAACGTCGCTCATCGGTATTCACCACCATTGGAAACCAAGTGTGGCCAATTTCATGCGAGGTCACGCCGTGCAAACCGCCGCGGTCTCGATCGCTACCGCAGAAAATGATCATCGGGTATTCCATCCCTCCGCAGATTCCATTCACATTAATCGCCGTAGGATAAGGATAGCGGAACCACATATCGCTGTAATGCAAGATTGAATGGCGCAGCATTTGTGTGCTCTCGGTCCACGCCGAGGATTCTTCCGGATAAACAGACTGCACAAAGACCGTTTGGTCGTCTTCCCATTTGATTGACGCAGCGTCCCAAATGGTTGCAGCGGATGAGGTCCAGGCAAACGTTCGCACCTGGTCGGCCTTGAAATGCCACGTCAAATTGCCTTCGCCTGGAATGAGCATTTCGGGCTTGCCAATGTCCTCCGCTCCACGAATCACCACCGTCTCTTTGGACTTCTTGGCACTGTTCCAGCGATCAAGCTGTGTTGGTGAAAGCACCTGCTGTGGATTTAGCAGTTCGCCAGTTGCACAAACGACATGCGTTCTTGGAGCCGACAATTTAACTTCATAGGAGCCGTAGTCGGTATAGAATTCGCCTTGGCCCAAGTAAGGCATCGTGTTCCAACCGTTGACGTCGTCGAATTTGCAAATGGCTGGAAACCACTGGGCCAATTCATAGACTTTGCCTTTTTTGGATTCACTGATGCCGAGGCGATCAGCACCGTAGTCGGGAATATTGAAAGACCAGCTGACCTCGATCGTTGCCTTTCCGCCTTTCGGAGCCAGCGGTGTTTCGAGATCGATGCGACCGATCGTATCGAAAACATGGAGTTGCAAGTCACGACCGTTGACTTTGACGAAGTCGATTTTGTAGCCGCCGTTAAAGCCCGCACGATTATTGAAGCGCGATCCGGGAGGGGTGAATTTGGAACCGTCGCTGTCCTCATGAAACAAATTCTGTTCCAGCGTCATCCACAGAAATGGCAACGGGTGCGGGCTATTATTGGTGTAAGTGATTTTTGAAGTCGCTTGGATCGCGTCCTTTTCGGCATCCAGAGTCGCCTCAATTTGGTAGTCGGCTCGTTGCTGCCAGTAATCAGGCCCGGGAAGACCCATGACTGTCCGCACGCTGGAAGGAGCAGGGAGATCGAGGGGCGAAAAGATGTTTTCATCTTTGCGCGGGGCCATTTCCCGTTCTCGCAGATTGGCCAATTCACTTTCGAGTGCCGCTTGAGAGTTACGCGCGGCTTCACGGGCTGCATTGTTGCGAGCCTTTTTGTCCGCCTCTTTAGAGTCCGTTGGTTCCTGATTTTGCGGCGCGTCTTTGGTCGCTTCTGCAGGTGTTTCTTGCGGAGCGGCTTGTCCCATTTCGCTAGTCATCGCAAACAGGCACAAACCCGCGACCACCAACACAATTCGGTAAATAAAAGCACCCAGCGTGCGGTAAACAAGACTGCAGTTCATGCGTGGACCTTTGTGCAACACCAAGACTCAAAACCATGTTTCTGATTATAGCCGTGTTGTCGCTTTGTTTCCAACACTGGGCTCGTTTGCAGCAATCTGCGGTTTACTTTCAGAACGACGGGCGTCAAACCAATCGAGCAGGTAGTAACCCAGCCAAACCAGCACGCCGACAACCGTCGCCCAATGCCAAAAACCAACATGATCACTGTGATATAGCGTCGTGCCGATCAATGGTCCGACCATCAAGGCAATCGCCACGCACGTGGTTTGAAAACCCATGTACATACTGCGCGTCTTTCGCGAGGAAACCGAGGCAACGTAAGCCAACATCTGTGGCATCGCCAACATTTCACCAACCGTCCATACCATCACAGTCAAGGCTGCAAACCAAAAGCCATAACCGAACGGCAGGATGCCAAACCCCAAACACATCAACAGACTCCCCCATGCAATCAGGCGCATGGCATTGCGCTGATCGAGCATGTGGATCAAGATCATCTCAAAGGCGACCACGACAATGGTGTTCAAGGCAAATAGCACACCGATCAATTGCGGACTCAAGTGATATTCCGCGTCGAGAAACAGCGGAAACGTCGATATCAATTGGAAGAACACACAAAAGGTCGCGAACGTCAACAGCAGGAAAAACAAGAATGAGCCATTAGCCCACGGCCACCGCTCCCCCGTTTCGCCATTGCTATCAGCTTTAATGGCGTTTGCCTGCATGTGATCCGGCAGGTGCGGACCAAGTAGCCAGGCAAACACACCGGCGGCCAACAAACACGTCAGCGCGTCAATCCAAAACAAAAACTGAAAACTGATTGCCGCAAGAAAACCACCTACGGTTGGCCCAACAGTAAACCCGAGATTGATCGCCAGGCGATTCAGTGCAAAGGCTCGCTTGTGCAACTCAGGGGGCGTCAATATCGTGATCGAGGCACCGTTTGCGGGTCGAAAGGAGTCTGCCGCCAAGCTTGTCAAAAACACAGTGACGGCTAACGCCCAAAAGCTGTTCATTTGCGACAGCAGCATGAACCCCAGCGCGTTGAAAAACAGCGAGCCGATTTGTACACGAAACGGTCCCAACCGGTCGGCCAGCGCGCCGCCCAAAAAAGACCCGAAACAACTTCCCAATCCAAAAAAGGCCATGATCCAGCCCGCTGATCGATCCCCCAACCCCAGCTTCTTACTGACATACAGCGACAAGAATGGCATCACCATGGAACCCGCCCGATTGACCAGCATCACCACCGACAGGTACCAAATTTCACGCGGTAAACCTGAAAAGGCCGCTCGATATTGGTCCATGATCTTTCGCATCGTACGATTCGTTTCTGTTTTGAAAATCCAATCCGCGGTCAAAGCCCTAAGCTTACCCATTCGAGACGCGGGCGGCCGCTTTTGGTTCGCGGCAAATCCTCGCCGATTCAGCTTGTCAGACGGACTTCCTAGCCCGCTGCTCCGTCGGTGCCATTCTTGCGGTGCAGAAAAAAAACAAAATAAATCAAGGCCGCAGCAATCATCCAAAGGACACCGACAATTGCGCTGACCCGGTATTCCTTGATCGAAAACGCCCCGACCAGAACCACTATTTCCGCTATGCCAAACAAAAAGGGCACCAATGGGAAAAATGGAATGCGAAAGGGCCAATCAGATTCCTGCGATCGAGTTCGCAAAATGACCAACGCGAAACTCGTCAATACAAAGAAGATAGCATCGATCATCACGACGCCGTTCAACAAGAAGTCAATCTGACTGCTCTTCAATGCCAATAGCAATGTCAAGCCCAGCCCGCCCAAAAACAGAATCGCCCAATGTGGTGTCTGAAACTGGGGATGCAACTGGGCAAAGGGTTTGAAGAACCTGCCATCGCGAGCCATTCCACAGATCAAACGAGGTCCACTCAATAATTGGCTGTTGAGCACGCCAAAACCCGAGAACCACACAGCTGCTCCAACTACGATTCTGCCCCATTTGGGCCATGCAGCTTCCATCGCGTCAGCTGCGACTGTCTTTGTTTGGGCAACACCCTCGAATCCCAACAAAGAAAAGTAAGCCCAATTGGCCGACAAATAAACGACGGTGACCACGAGAACTCCGAGCGTAATCGCCAACGGAATATTTCTGCTCGGATCCTTGATTTCACCACCAATCCATAGTGCATGTTGCCAACCGCCAAACGTAAACAATACAGGAACCAACGCAGCGAAGAACAAAAACAACTTGCTCGTCCCCTCGGAGGGCTTCTCCACGGCGGGAACTACCGCCTCTGTCCCAGTTCCTACCACGATGAAAAGTCCTGCGGCAATAATCAACACAAGTGTCGCCAGCTTCGCCAGCACGGTGATGTTCTGTGCCAGTGACCCCCAGCGGACGCCGAAAAAATTCGTTAACGAGAGCACCACGATTTGTGTTACCGCCAAAATGTAAACCAATATTTGGTGCGTAGCATTCTCGCCATCAAACACTGAAAATACATTAAAGAGATTGAGAGTGGCGTAATAGGCAATGATGGCGATGGCGCCTGCCTGGATCGCTGTGGCATTGCAAAATACATAGACAAATCCGACGCCAGTTCCAAAAGCGTCGCGGAGAATTTCATATTGGCCACCCGTGCGGCCATAGCGGCCTCCCAATTCAGCAAAGGTAAGCGCGCCAAGCAACGCAATGGCTCCGCCCAACGACCAAACCAGCATGGCCGTTTCCACCGAACCAGCGACTTTGGCAACATTCGAGGCAGTAAAAAAAATGCCGATTCCAACAATGGCTCCAATCACGACGGCCATCGCGCTGCCTAAACCCAGGACACGGGGAAATTCGCCATCCGTTTTGCTTGCAGGTTTACTCGATGACACGTGAAGGCCTTTTGCTGGGGCGAACCTTGAAGTTACTTTCAAAACGCTCTGTCGATCCTACTTAAGATCAATCCGCCAGACAATCTCGGGCGCAGGGCTTTAAACCCTTGCGTGTTGGCTATCGGAACGAGTGTGCCGAAGTGCGGCTCTCGACACCAATGGCTGATAGAGCAGTATCCTGGTGCTGAACCGTTTCTAAGCGCCGAAACGTCGCCAAGGTCTCAAGGCAATCGTCGGTGACTTTCGTGTCATCCAGCCCGATTCCTTTCAGGCAGTGCAATCCAATCAGAAGCTTTAGATCGGTATCATTTGCGGCTGTCGCCGAAAGCTGTAGCTCTTCGAGGTTCGGAACCCCGTGCAACCACGTTAGCAGTTCCGGTCGATAAACAGCGGTCGGAATTTCTGCCGCGTAGACGAAGGCTTGATGGTCGCGAGCCTTTAGCCGCACACCAGCCCGAATCAAGCGATGCACAGCCACCAAATCGTCGGCGAGCGCGCCTCTGATATTCTGGTAATTGGGCTCGACAAATATTTCACGCGGCAACTCCTGCAACTGCCCATCCGCTTTTTTTTCCAGAAACAAATCGCCTAGAAAATTTCGCGGGTCGCGAATGTGTAACTTGTCGCCAGCCGCAGCCGATCGTTGAAAAAACTGACGCAACGTTCGTCGCTCGTTCGGGAATGGAACGTTGATTTTTTCCCAGCCGTGAATTTCGACGCTGGTCGACGAGGCGGTGAGCAGGCCGCGTGGAACACCCGCTGAATACAAGACATTGCCGATTCCATGATCCACCCAGCCCACATAAAATCCGAGCGGATAAAGCAACCAAGCGGCCGCCGCGATTCGCCAACGGTTTTCTTGGGGGAAACCATCGGCACTATTCAGGAGAATCCAAAATCCAACAATCCCCGAAGCCAAATTCCACGGGATCACGCTGTAGTTCCAGGCAATCCCCCAGGGAGAAAGCATCCCGACGACGCCCACATGCATCGCCAAACAAAACCACGCGGCAAGTCGCGGTCGGAAGATCGCAATCACGCCAAGAGTTATTTCGGCTAGAGCAATGCTCCAAACAAAAATATGGAATGAATTCTCCGACGTCCCACCTAGGCGCTCGAAAACCCACCAGCCTGCACTGGTGAACCATTCCGCGGAAAGAAGTTTGTGAAGCCCAGCCCAAAACCACATCGACGCCAGGAACCACCGGCCCCAAAACAGGCCAGACTCCAGAGTCGTGGCAATCATCAATAACCACAATGCGATGAACTGCGGTTGCGTGCGCATTTCATCTGCCAAACAAGCCCACAATAAAATCGCGCCGTGCAACCAAGTTCCCGCACGAGGCCGCACCAACACCATCGCCAGCGACACCATCAGCGGCCAGGCAAAATCAAACTGAGGTCCGCCGGCGGATTCGTAAAATCGCGATGGCAGGTTCGGCATTTCATCCCGCACTTGCCACAACTGCCAAGTGATCACGCAGGTGAGTGCTTGGGCCAAGACCGCCACAACAGTAAGTTGGTACCGGACCGTTTCCCGTTGGGCCGGTCCACCGAACTTGTTCCAACGGGAAGTCGGACGTTCGCGGCCCAGTGTCACATCAGACGACATAGAAGCCCTCGTTCGTTCTCTGGAGGATTCCCCGCCGCATCAGGTGACCAGTCCTTTAGTGACCAACATGAAGACATCTTCCAAGGTGGGTTCTTTTTCCGCAAAGCTGCGAATATCGACGTCTTTGGCGATGAGCTCTTTTAGTAACGCCGTTGTGTCGTGTGCAGGGCTGGTAAACTCGATGGTCACGCGATCACCTTCAACCTGGACATCGCTGATCTGTGGGTTGCTACGGAAAATGGTCAACGCCAGTTCCAAGTTGCGGGTGATTCGCGCCGTCACAATTTGATTTCCGCGAATCATTCGATAAACCTCGTCAATCGGCCCATGCATTAGCAGGTTGCCGCGCTCGATGATACCGATTGAAGTGCAGCAATCCGCCAGTTCCGACAGAATGTGGCTGGAGATCAAGATGGTTTTGCCCATCCGCCGTAGTTCCTTCAGCAACGCTTTGACCTCAATTCGTGCACGCGGATCGAGTCCGCTCGTGGGCTCGTCCAAAATCAAAACAGGAGGGTCGTGCACCAGCGTCTTGGCCAGACACAACCGTTGCTTCATTCCGCGCGAGAGCCCATTGACGTAGTCGTTGCGCTTGTGGGTCAGGTCGAGCAGTTCCAGAACGTCGGGAATAATCTGTTTCCGTTGTGTTCGCGATAACTGATAGGCCACTGCGAAGAAGTCCAGAAATTCCCAGACCTTCATGCCGTCGTAAACACCGAAGTCGTCAGGCATGTAACCAATGCTACGGCGTACATTCATCGGGTCAGTCGTAACGCTGTAGCCATTCACGCGAGCATCGCCTCGTGATGCGCGCAGAAGCGTTGCCAGAAAACGAATCGTGGTGCTTTTTCCAGCCCCGTTTGGCCCAATGAATCCAAACATTTCCCCGGCACGGATCGATAGGGTCAGGTCCTGGACCGCGGTGAAATCCCCGTACTCTTTACCGAAGTTGTGAATTTCAACCATGCTCTCAAGGTCCCATTATTTTGCGAACGGATTTCATACCATCGATGCCAGACGATTATTGTTGATCGTCGTCCATCGAATTTTTGTCGGACGATTGCTCGTTGTCTTCTTCCTCCAATCGTAATCGATCCAAGTCGGAGCGAAGATTGTAATCGAACATGGTGTCGACGTCCGGTTGCAACGGAGGCATTGGACAGGGCCGGAGATGCACGACGATCAGAGTCGCTTGGCGGACCTGAGTGGCCCGTGGTTCCAAGGTGGACTTGGTCAATGGTTCGGTGGTGTGGCCGAGCAAGCGGACTTCGCCAGGAGCCAATTGCAAGGATTTTGTGATGACGTCGAAAAGGCCGCCCAAATTCAATTCCTCGTTCTTCTCACGGGCGATCTTGGGATAAATTTCCAAAAACGTTGCAGAGGTCAAAGTCACCGCCGTATCGGGTGTCGTTGGCGTTGCTTTCAACGTCGCGCGAAGAGCAGTACGCAACGGATCAGCCCAGCGAATCAATTGCGGCATCGCCAGCAACTGATCCAATGTCACTCGTTCCCGATTGGAAGAAACCCCATTCCAAATCTCTTTTGCCGTTCGCGAAGGGCTTTGGGCATAGCTTGAATTCAGCCAGGGATCGTAGAGTTTTTCGTCGTTCACGGCTTTCCACGACAACGTTTGCATTTCATTCGGCGCGAGGCGGCCGAGCCAGGCGATTTCGGGAATTCCCTCAGCAGTTCTGCGCACGACACCTGCCTCGAGTATTTTGAGTTGCGAATCATTTCGCACGACCTCCCGCCCATCGATTTCCTGAATCGAAATCACGCCTCCGACCTCGGCGATCGCCTCTTGATGCAACATCCCGGTCGAATTAGAGTTCACCAAAATATTGTTGGCGCGGTTTTCCGTACGTTGCTCAAACTGCACCGGCCGCAATTGTTCTCCACCAACCGAAAAGCGGTTGGTCTTGGCACCGAACGGTAAAGCCAAACCCGATTGGTCTTCGAAGTTAATGCTGTAAATCGTGGAGAGGGAAGTATACAAAGCTGAATATTCGGTCAAATGGCCGCGAGAATAATTGGCGGGCAACTCTAACACCCCAATCTGCGATTGACTGCGCAGGAAGCCAATGTCGAGTGACGCCATTCGCACAACCATATAGGCTCCGCCGATAGCGATTACGGGCATGGCAATCCAAGCCCATTCAACACGGCCCAATAAACGAAACAAAAGCCAGTTAAGCGGTACTAATACCACTAAATAAATCCCCAGCATTTTCAAAACGAAAGCAGGCGCTGGTGGATTGATTCCTGCCAACTGACTGATATTCTCCCGGGCTGCCGCTGCCAAGCCTTCGCTGTCGTTCCAGGTCCCCGTCCCACCCGATTCATCGAAACCAAAGCCCCCAAAATGCAAATGGTCTGCTAATCGCTGATTGTCCAGGTCGAATTCAATTTCTGGGAGAGGCTCCTGAAACCCTGTGTCCGCAGCAGGGACATCCGCTCGATTGTCCGATAGCGATTGATGGGTGGTTTCGGTGTTTCCTAAATCGCGACTGATGAAACGCAACGTCGAACCGAACATGGGATTAAAGATGGACGCCTGATCACGTCCCTCGTAGACGAACTGGGTTTGATCGGTTTCATCTTTGCTGAAATTGCGATGAGGTTTACCCAGCAATGCATTGTGAAAGAACGACGACGCGCATTCCCATTTGGGGAAGCGTTTGTCATTTAACGGGAATCCCGTCATCGTGATTCGGCCACGTCCAACCCTTTTCTCGGCAACCAGTTGGCCGGTCCCAGCCAAGTAATTCGCATCGGGGTTTAACTTCAAGTCCACTCCCAACATGGGCGCTGATTCGGGGATGGTCAGCTCCCAACGCCGCGCGGAATCTTTCAATAACGGAGTCGACCAATACCTGTTGAATTCACCCAAGTCCTTGTCCGAAATGTTTTTTGCTTCGCCAAACGTAGCGGGCAAATAAGGCGCCAAAAAACTCTGTTGCAGCGTGGTCATCGACCCCGGTCCATTGATGATCAACTGCCCGCCGAAATGCAGCCAGTCTAGCAGAGCCTGTTGCTGATTCGAAGATAATTTGTCCGCATCCAAGTTGTCCCATAACACGTAGGCAATTGTCGTCCAAGACAAAGCAGAGGGGCCTAACGGCAGCGGCTGTTCCGGCGTCGGAAAAACCATGTGGTAAAAAGGTGCAATGGGTTCCATGCCTTGCAGCGGCAATTGCACAAAGTCCAGAAACGAAAGGTAGGCATATTCGTCCTGCTGTTTCGCCAGAATGACAAAGTGGTATTGATAAGGCCGCAGCAAAATCGTGTTTTCAATCCCCCCTAACATCGCCAAACCAGAAGAACCGGTCAGGTTATAGCGCATGCGAGCCGACGTCGGCTTTCCCAGGGGCTTGGGCAAGTAAACCAGCATTTCCAGATTTTTTTCTTGCTCTTTCGGTAACGATACCGGGCGAACGGATTGGGCGATAAACGAGGTGCCAGGGATTGGCTGATCCTGACTGGAAGTACCAACGCCGTTGGCCGACAAACGACCAGAAGCGTCAAAGTTGTTGGCGATTGCCCGATACGAGCCCATCACCCAATGTCCAGGCTTGGTCCGATTCCTTTTGGCTTCATCCTTAAAGACCCCGGGATAAAAGACAGCGGGCTTGCTTTGAAAATCGGGTTTGATTTTGTCTTTTTCCTTTTCATCCTTGGTTTCATCTTTCGCAAGGCCGGCCTTGCTCGTTGTGTTCCGACAACCCCCACAACCTGGCATCAACGAAACGAGCAAGAGCAGCCACAGCCAACACGTTGTCAACAATTTCCTATCTGTGGGCAGAAGTAATTTCATGAAGTTGAATCAGAAGTTGGAATAAGTACTTTTCGCCCGGGGCTCGATGAATGATCGCGGGAGCGTTCACTGCCGTTGTTATCCTACCCAATTTTCTGCAATCGGGCAGCAATTAATGTGTTGCACATCAACATTGTGACCGTCAGCGGTCCTACTCCCCCCGGGACGGGTGTAATCGCAGAGGCGATAGATTGCACACTCTGGAAATCAACGTCTCCCACCAAACGATCGCCAACGCGATTAATCCCCACGTCAATAACGATTGCCCCAGGTCGGACCATTGCGGCTTTTACAAACTCGGGTTGTCCTATCGCGGCAATCAACACATCCGCTTCGCGAGTAATCGCTGCCAGATCTGGCGTTCGACTATGGGCTACCGTTACTGTGGCGTTCGCCCAGTCGTCGCCGACCGGACTGCTGCGCTGCACCAACATTGACGCCAGCGGCTTGCCCACAATGTCGCTGCGGCCGATGATGCAGACTTTCTTTCCCGCCACCTTGAGCTGTGAGCGGAACAAGATCTGCACAACTCCGAAAGGAGTGCAAGGCAAAAACTGCGGACGTCCCTGCGAAAGCAAACCGACGTTGTAGGGGTGAAAGGCGTCGACATCCTTGCGCCAGTCGATGGCGTCTAGGATCTTCTGTGAGTCGATTTGTCGGGGCAAGGGAAGTTGCACAAGTATTCCCGACGTCGCGTGATCGGCATTCAATCGCTCGACCACGCCCAGCAGTTCCGCGGTCGTTGTCGTCACGGGCAAGCGATGCAGCTCGCTGACCATCCCCACTCGTCGACATGCTTGTTCCTTGTTGCGCACGTAAACATGACTTGCGGGATCGTCACCGACGAGCACGGCTGCCAGCTTCGGTTGCACTCCCGTGGCCTCCACAAAAGTCGCAACTTCTCTTTTGATTTCCTGTTGAATTTCGGCGGCGATCGCCTTGCCGTCCAGAATGCGTGCGGTCGACATTGAAACCTGGCTCATTGAACTTCACGTTTTCCAATTTCTATTGCCACCAGCTTGATCGATACCCGTAAATCCCGCAAGTTAGGCCGTGGCGTCTCTTCGGTTTACCACCAGAAATTTCAAGCCAAAACGCTGGAGGCCCAATCCCACTGAAGTACGGAAATGGCGGGTTCGTCTTTCGTGTAGGCCCGATCCATCAGGTAGAATTCCCAAAGCCACCCCCCGACAATGCTTGGAGTGATCGATCCGACGTCGCCTTCAGAGAGAGTTTAATGCATCGTCCGTTGAATTGTTTTTGGTTTGTTGGTGCCCGTCACATGCCCCTTTTGTCGACCCTGGGGACGTTGCTTTTGTTCCTGGGTTGTTCAGCTCAAGCGACTCGGACTGGCGATTCCAACGAATTGTTCGACTGCGTGGTCGAGGTGGCTTGTGGTGAGTGTTTGTTCCAGATGAAAGGCGAAGGCTGCGATCTGGCGATTCGCATTGACGGCAAGTCTTACTACGTTGACAGCTCGTCCATCGACGACCACGGTGACGCCCACGCCGTCGATGGACTTTGCAATGCCGTCCGCACCGCCAAAGCCACTGGCTCGATCCAAGGCGATCGGTTTCTCGCCACAAAGCTTGAACTCTGTCCCAAGTGACTCGGCCCGATTTTCTGGCCAAGGCGAATGGCAGATAGCCTTGGATGTGTTTCGCGATCTGGGGTTGGCCTTTAAAGCCGCCAATCGCGCAAATATATTGCCGCTCGATCTTTTTGGCTAATCCAACATCGGTGTCCGCTCCGATACCAAAATGTAGCCGTGGCTACATCTTTAGGCCGATCACGAAAAATGGTGGAGTTTTCCCATTGAAAATGTTTGAGCTTCTTGCCAAGAAAACCGCGCTGAGCTTGGCTGCGCTCCCGATCGTTTTCGGCTATTATAGTGAATTAGGTGCCCAAGACATCAATCCGGCCGTCGTCGACACACCGCTGGTCCCATCCTATTTTAGCGGCCGTCTTCGCCGCGATATCCAAAATCCAGGAACGTTGTTTACTTGGAATACGGGTGGCGAAGTTGCAGGACTCGACGACGCCCTAGTCACTGACCGCCCAGACTTTACCGAGGCTTCGAGCGTCGTCGGGCGAGGGGTGATTCAATTGGAAACCGGATATACGTATTCGCATGACAAACAAGACCCACGTTTGTCGCAAGAGCATTCGATCGGCGAACCGCTGTTGCGCTTCGGTGTTTTTCGCGATTGGTTCGAATTTCGACTGGGATGGAATTTTTCCGCCAAAGATATCAGTGGCGGGACAGCTAGCGGGGGCGAAGACTTGTACTTGGGCTGCAAGTTAGGCCTGACACCCCAGGCCGGATTTCTTCCGGAGGTGGCTGTCGTTCCGCAAATGACCTTGCCGACCGGATCAAGGGCCTTCACCTCGTCCACCACCTTGCCAGGCTGCAACCTGCTTTACGGGTGGGACCTGTCAGATTTCCTGGCGACCGGCGGCAGCACTCAGTTCAATCGCACCAACGACGGGGAAACGGGTCATGTGTACACGGAATGGGCCCAGTCTTGGACCATCGGCTATTCGTTGTCGGAGCGTGTTGGTGCCTACACCGAGTGGTTTGCCCTGTTTCCCAATAATGCAGATTCAGACCGAGTTCAACATTACTTCAACGGTGGGTTTACGCTTCTGATCAACGACGACGTGCAGTGGGACATTCGTAGCGGCGTTGGCCTGAGCAATGCCGCCAATGACTTTTTCGTCGGCACGGGTTTGTCGTTTCGCGTCCGTTAGTCTTTTTCGCTGCATTCGATAGTTGTCGATTCCATTGCTTGGCTTTTCTCGCGTGCTTTGTCTGCCTCAGTTGTCTATCATGAAGTAGACAGAACCCGACGTCGTCGCCAAATGGTTGTTGAACTGCAGTCTTATGGAGTAAGAAGTGTAATGCCCGCGCCTCGCTTTATTATGATCGGTGGTTTTCTTGGAGCCGGAAAGACCACGACCATGGGACGATTGGCTCGGCAATATCAAGAGCAGGGCCATCGCGTTGTGATTGTGACCAACGACCAAGCGACGGATCTCGTCGACACACATTTGCTACGCTCGCAGGGATTCGATGTCGGTGAGGTTGCTGGTTCCTGTTTTTGTTGTAACTTCGATGCCCTCACGGAGACGGTCGAGCGGCTCGGGGAGGCAGCGCGTCCCGATATCGTCTTGGCAGAACCGGTTGGCAGTTGCACCGATCTGGTAGCGACCGTGATTCGGCCGCTCGAACAAGTTTACTCGCAGCCGTTTCAAATTTCTCCCTACGGAGTCATCGTGAAGCCCAGTCACGGACTGAGAATTTTGCAAGGCAAATCCCGTGCGGGCTTTTCGCCTCAAGCCGAATATATTTTTCGCAAGCAGATTGAAGAGGCTGACTTCATCATCCTGAACCGAATTGACGAATTGATTCCCGAACAAATTTCGGAATTATCACGGCTGATCGACGAACACTACCCGCAGCGACCTGTCATCCGGATGTCAGCGAAAACGGGTGAGGGCTTTGCGGCACTCAGTGAATTCCTTGATCTAACAGGCGAGTTTGGCCGCCGCGTGATGGAGGTTGATTATGAAGTTTACGCGGTGGGCGAAGCAGAACTAGGCTGGCTGAATGCTCAACTAAAAATTTCGGCAGAAAACGAGTTTAACCTCGATGCATTTTTGATGGTATTGCTGGAGGTTCTTTGCGATACCTTCGCGGCAGTGGGCGCGGAGACGGCGCACCTTAAGACGATCGGCATGCACGAGGGCTATTACGCGGTGGCAAACTTGGTGAGCAGTTTCGATGCCCCGCAATTATCCCTCGCCAGCGGTTGCCGGACCAAGGTCGCCGAAGCAGTGATCAATGCCCGCGTGGCGATCGACCCTGCGGAATTGACACGCCAAGTCCAAGATGCCATCTCCCGAGTCTCAGCCCAGTTTTCCGCTACCACGACAATCAAGAACTTGCAAAGTTTCAAACCTGGACGCCCCGTGCCAACGCACCGAATTTAGTTGTAAATGCGAGTTGTGATTGTCGCTCAACCTTCGAAGTCCAAATTCTTCGGATCCAAAACAGCACTATGTGATTCGGTAAACAAGCCAAACGATGGTCACACAAAGCGCTATCAACAGAGTAAAACACCAAATCAATGACGTAATGCATGCTCGAACGATGCGTTTTTGAAAAAACACGTACAAAACTTGGAGTGGGAGGAAAACTACTGTTAACCAAGCGAGTAGCAATAGGAAGAGTTCTGTTCTATAAAAAAATACACCTTCAATTTGTGAATTAATAGTAAACAAAGATGCTAAACAAAGCGAATTTAATCCAGCCGCTACGTCAATGAAGCAGTTGATCCAATGAAAAGCGCGTTTGCTTGGATCATAATTTTGCTTAGGCGAATCGTACGGATTTTCGCTCATTTTTGCCGTCAACCGGGGTTTTCGATTCCGTCAAGTTTAGTGCGGGTCAGGTTTGCAAGGGACGAAAGGGGACGCAGTGGACGCAGCTCATTTTTTGGTTTTGGGTCGTCCGCGGATAAATCAAAGGGTGGCGATAACGAACCAAAAAACTTTGCGGTTTCCCCCTAGGGGGAAATGATCATGTTTTTTCCTGTTCGACCAAAGGCCAAAATCAAATGTGCGCAAATTGACGGACACTACCGGCCGTTCGAGGGCCACGACCGACAAGTCTCAATTACAATGCACTTAGACGATTCCTCAAAAAACCCAACCTCAACCCCGCCAGAAAAGTCAACCCGCCAAAAAAACGGCATTTGAAAATCTTTTTTCGAATCGCCTGTTGACCTAAACTAAGACCGTCGCTGACCCCTTTGGTTTGCCCGACTATCAAGAACTTGCGAAGTTTCAAACCCGGACGCCCCGTGCCAATGCACCGAATTTAGTTGTAAATGCGCCTCTTGTTAGTTATTCATTATTCAGTCCTATTTATTCCATTGAGCTCGCTACAATTCCGTCAGAAATTCCGCAAATCGCATACTAAACTCTAAGGTTCACGTTTCTAGGAACTCTCAATGTGCGACCATCTGAAAAGGTGGCGTTGACAACAGTCGGGTGTACAGAACCAAAACCAGCGATCGAAGACTCAATTGAGTCGCCAAACAAATAGCCGTCTTCCGGATTCCCTGCCGCTCCCCAAGGTAACTTCCCACGACCTCGTGCAATAGCCCCAAAGCACCACACTAATCCACCGACTCGTTTTCCGTCAGAAATTCCACCCAGACCCTCCGCAGCAAAAATTGTATTGCTTAGACTGTCTTTGATGTCGACTTCTCTTTTTGCCAAACGAGAGCCTAACACACCGCGAAATACTGAACGAATTGGATCACTGACATTGCCACCAGAAAAAGCGCCGGCACAGCCAAAGTAATTCAATCCGTAGCGAGTGACATTACTTGGTTCCAATTGGTTCAACAAGGAGGTAAAGCTATGTAATGGGATTCGTCTCGATTTCTTGCACCGTGGCCGTTTTTTTCGTGTCGCCCACGATGCCGCCCGCGAATTCGACGTCGCCAATCCGTTCGATCACGCGATATTTGCGACGGTAGTCGTGGTCGATGAAGTTGACAAAGCGAACGGTGTACTTCATCCGTGGGCTCATGAACTCCGACAATAATCGTTGGGTTTCACCTTGTATCGCATGCTGATGGTCTGAATTCGCGATGATGTACCGAATTTCCAGCTCCGTTTGGTTCCGTTCGTAGACCTTAATCTCCAGAATCGCGTTCTCGACGCGCTCGTTGATTTCATTCACAAACGCATTGAAGAATGATGGATAAAATCGTTCCCCGCTGTCGGACATGATGTAGTTTGAATCTTTCCCTTCGATCTTGCTGATCACGAAACGCTCGCGGCCATCCGCATCGACTTTGAAGTCCACGTCGGCGATGTCCTTCATCTTGTAACGAATAAACGGAAAGTCGGTCAGATGAAGTCGCGTAATGACCATTTCCGGTTGGCCGTCGGCGTTAGGTTCTGTTTCGACATAGGCTACATTCGCAAAAATCTCCAGCCCGCCCGGCGTCTCGTGAGCAATTTCGCCCAGCTCAACCGAGCCGTAGGAGTCCTCGACCTTGCTCCGCGTGAAGACCGATTCGATGTTGCGTCGTTGGCAATCGAAGAACGTCTCGCCGCTGACGTTGATCAGTTCTGGATGATGCTGAAGCGGCAGATTAAAGCGGCGAATGGTATGGGCGATCATGTTCATCGGCGACGGGAACACGAGCAGCAACTTGGGACGAAATCGATTGAGATCGTCGACGAGCCCGCGGACTACCTGCTCGTCGATCTTATCGAAGAGGTGGTAGCGAAAGCCCGTCAGCCAACTGTATTTGTTGAACTTGACCATGTCATCGATGTTGTAGGTGTTCTTGGGGTAAAAGATCATCATCTTCTCGCCCGGTCGCCAGCCCCCGCCGGGCGTGACCACCCGCAATCCCAGCGCGGACGGCCGGCGGTCGGCCGTGTCGGCGATCTCACGCGCCGGCCGGGCGGACGCTTCAGCGCTGGACGTTCGACGATCGGGCCGTCATCCGGATCGGCCGTTCCCCCGAGAACGATGTCGTCATTGCCGACCAGTTCGTCTCTCGCGAGCACGTCTGCCTCAGCATCGACGAGGCGGATGGGGCGTGGGTGGTCACGGTCCTGAGCCCGCAGGGCATCCTCTGCGGATCGCGGAAGATCTTCAACCTCAGGCTCGGACCCGAAGCGGCCAATGGGTTCCTCT
>WBZS01000518.1_pt1 | contig 47117 bp, 35 predicted proteins | sample 5204201 | NCBI WGS metagenome assembly WBZS01 (sample SAMN12344357, study PRJNA552823) | activated sludge metagenome | biome: Activated sludge suspended growth; feature: Nitrification reactor; material: Wastewater; isolation source: activated sludge from nitrification reactor of wastewater...
CGAGCTTCTCCAGGACCCATCGGTACCGAAGGGCGAGGCTTTCAAGGGCGCAGCGGACCACCGCTCCTGTCTCCGTCGGAATCGATTGGTCGGATTGACGACACAGGTTTCCCAACGCCTGGGGCATATTTTCCGGCAAAATCAAGCTCGGATCATCGGGATTGACGATGCTCCGAAACGCCGGCGCTTGCTCGGCCATCTTCATCAACGCTTCGTAGGTGTAGGTGGTTCCTTGGCGTTCCCACGTGCGTCGGCATTCCTGAACCAGCCAAAGCCCCATGACATTTTTGAGCAGCCGAATCGTGCCATCGACACCCCCTTCGTTCGTGAAGTTGACCGCATGGGCCTTTTCGGACGTGAGAGGTTGGCGTATCTCGGCTCCCATCAACGACCAAGTTCCCGAACTGATGTACGCCCACGATTCTCCCGAAGCGGGCACGGCCGCCACCGCGGCGGCGGTATCGTGGGTGGCAGGTGCGATCACAGGAATCGCCGGCACGTTCGCTTCACTCGCCACGTTTTTGCGAAGCGGGCCCAGAACCGTTCCCGGTTGGACCAACGAACCAAGCATTTTGTTCGGGATTCGCAGCTTCTCCAAGAGGTCATAAGCCCACCCTCGCGTGGCGGGATCAATCATCTGGCTCGTGCTGGCGTCCGTGTATTCGTTTACTTTGATTCCGGTGAACCAGTAATGAAAGAGATCCGGGATAAACAGCATATTCTCGGCTGCGTCAAGCATCGGCGAACGGTCCCGTTTCAGCGCCAAGAGCTGAAACAGAGAGTTGAAACGCATGAATTGGATTCCCGTTTGGCGAAAGATTTCTTGCTTGGGGAGGTGCTGGAAAGTCTCTTCCATGATCGTTTCGGTGTGCGGATCACGGTAATGGCGAGGGTTGCCCAGGAGTTGTCCACCCCGACCCAGCAGTGCGAAGTCAACGCCCCAGGTATCGACACCGACACTCGCCAAATCGCCGAATTCCGCCCCAGCTTTACGAAGGCCGAGCATCATTTCGCGGTAGAGTCCAAGCACATCCCAATGAAGTGTATCTAACGTCTGCACGCCACCGTTGGCGAAACGATGGACCACTTCGAGTCCGATGCGTTCACCATCGAACAACCCGACCAACCCACGTCCGGATTCCGCGCCGAGGTCGAAAGCCAGGATTTTTTTTGTCGCCGGCATACCGGGATACTCCAAAGATTCTCAAAGTGGCGATGTACGATACGGCAGCCAAAAGCGAGCGGGACCATCAAGGCTGGTCACCCAACAGCGTCTTCCAATCCAGAACATCTAAAAGGCGTTCGCCGAGCGCTTCGAGAGTTTTTAGATCGGTGATGGCTTCGAGCCGAGCCTTTGTCGAAGCGGTGGGCGGACCGAATTTTTTCGTCCCCATCCGCAAAAGCACTCGGCGTTCGCCGTCAACCAATCCTTCGCGTTTCCCTTCGCGGATGCCTTTTTGAACGCCTTTTTCGAGGATGGCTTGGTAGGTGACGGAGTCTTCCATGGAAAAAATCCCCTTGAAAAGTCGTTCCGCGAGTTCCCGAGGATACCGAAGTCCCAATAACACCAAGGTAGCAACAAGCAAGCGGTCGGCCAAGTCGGGATCCGCTTCGGAGCGAACACGATCTTCCACCCGAGCGATCACGCGTGGCAGGTGCTCCGAAGCTTCATCCGTGAGGCCTGCCAACGGTAGCGTTGCCAACCTGCCGCGCAACAACTTCTCCTCCGACAATTCCCAAATACGTGAAATTTCATATCGAAACGTCAGGTAAGGAATTGGGCTGCCTGGCAAAGCGGCTTCGTACGTTCCCGACAGCCTTTTCGCGTGTGCCTTGCGACGCAACAAAACTACGGAACTGCGGACGGGCAAGCTGTGACGCCGACTCAAGAGAGTACCGTCGAAATGGAGCTTGGCTGGGATCTTGGCGGAATGTCCAGATTGCGCCTCGACATTCCACAAGTACGGGCCTGAAGGCGTTTCGATCCTGAAAACCTTGTCCGGGGCGGCCGATACGGTTGCTAGGTCGGCGTCAAGGACCGTGACACGCCGAATCGGCTCGCCCAGCAATAAACCCGCCCACGCGATCGCATCGGTTTCAATCAAGTCTTTAATCGTGATGTCGAACGGCTTAGAAGCCATGGTGCATCTGCGCTCGAACCCCTCGGTAGCATGTTTCACAAACAAAGGGCGCGGGCGGCTTTTTATTTCTTGAGCAGCTTCGGAATCGCGTTTTGGATATTTTGCACGGCGGCTTCGTTGAACTCTCCGGTACGATACGCGAAATTCGCCACCACTTTCTGTTTTACCGACAGCAATACGGTGACGTCCGCATCCGCCGCGATCCGGTATGCTGGCGGACCAACCACATCTTCGAAAACCGCGATCGGGACATGGTCGATGGCGTATCGCTTGGCCCATTTCACGACCTGCGGGTCCAATGCGGTTTGATCTTCGGCCATCAAAGTGACCCAGGCACGCATTTCCACGTCTTTATTTTTCACGACGGCCCGATCCAGCGACTTGACGAGGTTGCCGAGTGGTTCGCTCAACGTGCGTGCGAAAACGATCGCGATGGGCCGATCCTCCGCTTCGCACACGTAGCAGTGCTGAGTGCCTCGCTCTTTCCCGACCGAAACCAACGCGGAATAGGGTCCAGGCCGTTGGTTCGGCTGCAACCCGGATTTGCAGGGATCGGCGGCGTGGGTGATTCCGAGGAAAATCATTCCGATAATTAGCAACAGTCTTTTCATGGTGAGTTTCAATCGTGAGAACAGGTTAAAGATCAAAAAGAGCGTCCGAAAAAAGATCATCTAATGCCAAGGTAAATCCTGGAAGCACGGATTCGCCCGAAAGCACGTCACCTTGGCGTAATCGAGTGGTGTCGGTTTCCGAGCGATACACCAAAACTTCACGGGTTTCTGGGTTGATTTCCCACACCAATTCGACGCCTGCCGCGAAATAATCTTTTCGTTTTTTCTTCATTTCCCCGGATGAATTCGAAGTGCTTAGTATCTCGATCGCGAGGTTCGGCACCAGGGCAGGCACGGGGTCTTTAGGGAATTTTCCCTCGGCCAAGCGTTCGCGGCGTACAAATGCGACGTCGGGAACCCGTACCAGCCCTGGAACAAGTTGGAACGTTCCGTCCGCCCCGGTCACCACTCCCAATTTTCGGGGTGTGCAATACCCAAGAATCAAGCTTCCGACAAACATCGCCAAAGCCGATTCGCGCGCACCCATGGTCTTCTCGATAAGCGTTCCACCGACCAGTTCACAGATACGTTCATGCACGTCAAGCAGGCGTACCACATCACCAACCGTGGCGGTTCCTGGCGCGGGGCGTAACAGGACACGGTCACGGGGGAGGTCGCCGATCTGGGCCAGGAGTTGGTCGACCGTTCGTGGCGGTTCCGTCGGCGTGATCGAAGACGTATCGAGCGTTGCCATGGTGGATCTACTCTTGAGACATCGTGGAAACCGAGGCGTTCGCGTTTGCGGTGGTGGCGGACGACGGTGTGCCACGCATGTAGTCGTAGAGTGCCGGTATCGCACCGGAATCAGCACGCTTCCAGCACCGTTCGGCCAAGTCGTGGAATTGAATGGCCTCCTCGGTTCGGCCTTGGCGTTCGCAGACGATTTTCATGCCCAATGCGCCGCGGACCGAGCCTGCGTCGTGTGCGAGTGCTTCGAGAAAGGCTTCCTCCGCCACGTCTAACCTGTTGGCACGCAAAGCTGCTAATCCCCATTGTTCCATGTGGTAGGCACCTTGGCCCCAGGAATGGTGGGAATAACTGTCTTTGGTTTTCAGAACGGTTTTGCCCATGAGTTTAAGGCCGCCGTCAGCGTTACCGGTCAATGCCATCAGGTAGCCCTTGGTCTCCCAGAGCTTAAGGTCCAGATCCTTGTCGTTCCGTTTTTGGCGATGGATTTCCTCCAGGGCCTGGACCTCCGCCGTCGCCCTGGGAATGTCGCCCTGAGCCAAGAAGACGAGGGCTCGGTAATAGGCCCATTTCGTCTTATCGTTCTTGGCGTATTTCGGAATGATCGCTAAAGCGGACTCCCAGTTTCGCTCGAAGACGTGAAGCTTTAGCCAAGGCACGTAGTGGTTGAATTTGTAACCTTCACATTTGGCTTTCAATTCGCGAGCCTGACGGAAGCGGCCATCGTGGGTGACCGAAGTCATCAAGGTTTCCAGATGGTGAGAAAACTGCCAATCCTCCGTGGGTTTGACGTTCATGGAGCGGTGGTAAGCTTCCTCGAGCACGATGGCCTTGGTCGACCAATCGGTTGTCTTCGTCCATTTGCCGATGCGTGTTGCGAGATGCGCTTGCATATGGAAGGCATGGGCGATTCCCGGAGAGGATTGAATGTACCCCTCTGCGTGAGGCCAACCGAGCGCGGGTCGGCGAATATTCTCGTAATGGTGTACCAGTTCGTGATGTGCACCTGGGTGCAGCGGGTTGATCCGAAGCAGTGCCTTGAAAAATGGAACCGCCGAGTTCGAGCCTGCGTCGATCAAACCTCGACACATCCACGCTTCCTCGTCGTCTTCGAAAAGTGCCAGGAGTTCGTCGAGCGTTTTGATCGCTTCCTTCTTGCGGTTCTCCTGGGCGATATTGTCGATCGCTCCCTTTTCTTGGAGGCGCGCTTTAATGAGGTAAGCTTCGCGGGGATTTGCGAAAGGAAGCAGTTCCTTGGCCTTATCCAATGCTTTCGCCTGTTGGCCTTTGCCCCATTTTTCGATCGATTTGCTCAACCCCCACCAGGCGAAGGCACAGTTTGGATCTTTCTGCGTTGCCGTCTCGAATGATCGGGCAGCTTCCATCCAAACGTATGAGTAGTAGTAGCACAACGCTTGATCCACGAACGCTTGGCATTCTGGGGAAGCGGTGCTCACGCGGTACTTGAATAGGCAGAGATTTGGAACGAGCTTGGCTGGATCGAGTTTCGTCAAAGGCATCTTGTTGGCGTCGGAGGGCTCGACTTTTTTCGCGTCAGCCTTTTCAACTTTTTTCGACAAGTCCTTGGGAGCGTCTTTCTTCGCGTCCACCTTGGGGGCGGATGAGGGTTCCTTGGCCGAATTTTTTTCCTGTCCCAAACCAAGCCCAGGTCCGAAACTCGTCGCCAGCAATATCGACGGCAAAATGAACCAACGAAAGCGAATCATGATGGAAGATTCCCAAAGAAAGCGAATCTCAAGACGCACGCTACACGCTTCTTTATTTTCACCCGGCGATGGAAAGTTGCCAAGCCAATTCCAAAATCCCAATCCGATCGGGAGTAAACAAGCTTCCTGTTAGGTTAAAGTGTGTATGTTTCGTGCGAAGACGCAGACACGAAGGACACCAAGGAATCGAGGGGAGTCGGTCGCGGATACATCGAGGGTCGCACACGCGATGGCGCTGGCGCTTGTTTCAATTTCGCGTCTTTTCTGGGATCTGGTGAAACTTAACGACGCTCATTCACTTGTCGAGAAATTCCATTCCGTTCTGAAAATTCATGCCGAATCGGCTTTGTCATAATCGATACGACCGATATCACCGGAAAAATAGGCAAAGTCGTTTGCATCGGAGGATTTCGCGACCTAAGTATCAATACCAGCAGCGAACTTGCATCCCGAAAAATAGAAACGACGCACCCTCCACGAGACTAGCAAACCCGTCGAAAGGCGGCGACGCAAAGCCATGGGCCTATCGCGAAACTTCCGTTTCGCCACGGTTGCCAGGTTGCCGAACGGACTACGTCCATCGCTTCGATTCCATAGGACCACCGTCATGAAATTCTCTGCCCTCCCGCGGAAGAAGCTAGGCTGTTTTCGTCCAAAAGTCGAACAACTCGAGAACCGATGGGTGCCCTATTCCGTGTCTGGAAGTGCTTGGCCAAGCTCGCAATTAGTGACGCTTGGCTTCGTGCCCGATGGGACCATCCTCGGCTCCAACGGCGGCGGAAACATCACCAGCAACCTACAAGCGACTTTCAACGCCAAGTTTGGCTCAGCCGCCGTTTGGCAACAAATCATCGTCCGTGCCGCGCAATCGTGGGCACAGCAAACGAATCTCAACTTCTCCGTGATCACGGATCCGGGCACGGAAATCGGGTCGGGCAGCTACCAGCAGGGTGATCCGAATATGGCCGACATCCGCATTGGCGGGTACAACTTCGGCACCTCCACCTTAGCGCAAGCCTACCTACCTCCTTCGATCAACAATTACTCCATCGCCGGCGACGTTCAGTTCAACACGGGGCAAACCTACAACAACGGTTCGCTCTACGATCTTTACACCGTGGCCGTTCATGAAATCGGACATGCCTTGGGGTTGTACCACAGCACGTCCGGCAACAATATGTACTCGGGTTACCAGGGCGTCCGCCTCGCGTTGACGTCTGACGACATCGCGGGGATTCGCAATATCTACAGTGGAAACTCGACCCGCGCCCACGACAGTTACGATGCCGCCGCCTCGAACGATACTTTTTCGACGGCGAGTTACATTACCTGGGCGATCAACGCGACCACCAAGAAGGGTGTGGTCTACGATCGCGATATTTCCACCGCCACCGATGTGGATTTCTTCCGCTTCACGGTTCCCACGGGGATGTCGGGGAATTTCACGGTGACGGTCCAAAGCGACGGCTTCAGCCTGCTTTGCCCTGTCATGTCGATCTACAACAGCGCTCAGTCCCTTTTGACCACGCGGTCAGCGCCTGCGGCTTACACGGGCACCACGCTCACGCACACGATCCCGAACGCGGTCGCGGGTGAAACGTATTACGTTCGCGTCGCGGGCTTAGTTCCTGGGGTTCCGATTGCATCGGGAAAATATGTCGTGACGGTGGCCGCCGCCGGCGTCACCAGTCCAGTACCTGTCGAACCGAACACCGCGCTCGCCAACGGCAATCCGCTCACCACGGGTGGCGGCCAAGCCACGGTCGTGCAGTTCGATTCGTTAGTGAACACCACGACGGCCGGCGCCCAAACCCTGGACTTCTCGAGCAACGCGGTCGCCACGGATACTGCGGGGAACTCGGTGGTGGTTTGGCAATCCGCGGGCGACATTTACGCCCGTCGTTTCGATCCGTTGGGAAATCCCTATGGTGCCGAGTTCCGCGTGAATACGACCATCGCGAACTGGCAAGACGCACCAACGGTTGCCATGAGCGCGGACGGGAAGTTCATCATCGCTTGGGATTCCGACCTGCAAGACGGCAGCGGCACGGGCATTTACTTCCAGCGGTACGATTCAAATGGAAACAAGGCGGGAACCGAAACCCGCGCCAACTCTTACACCTCCGGCACGCAGTGGGATGCTAGCGTTGCCATCGCTCCCGATGGCTCGTTCGTTGTCGCATGGGATGGCAAATCCGCCAACGATACGTACGGCATCAGTGCTCGTCGATTTACATCTGCCGGCGCGGCGAACGGCACGGATTTCATGGTCAACACGACCACCGCTGGTGATCAAGACGTGCCCAACGTGTCCGTGGATGGAACTGGCAACTACGTGTTCACCTGGGCGTCCTATTCGTCAACCAATGACCGCGCCACGATCATGGTGCGACGGATGAATTCCGCGGGCACGATGCTCACCACCGAAACCAATTTGGCGCCCAACAACCCGGCGGGAAGCTACCTGATCGACCCGAAAGTCGCTTCGGATTCAGCCGGCAACTACGTCGTGGTTTGGACGGCGACCGATTACATCAAATACCACGTCTTCTATCAACGGACTAACGCCGCAGGAAAAGTCGCCAACGACCCCATCCGCCTATCGACGGACGATTATCAAGGCGCCGATCCGGCCGTGGCGATGGATACGTTTGGAAACTTCATCATCTCCTTCGAGGACTACGGACTCGACGACGCATCGGATGTTTACAGCTCAGGAATCGTGGCCTGGCAGTTCAACTCGACCGGGGCGGTGATCGGGGATTCGTTCCGCGTCAATACGACGACGGTGGCGGGAAACCAAAACGCACCTGCGGTCGCCACCAACGCGAAAGGCGATGTGATCATCGTTTGGCAAGGCAACGGTGCGGGCGATGCCGACGGCATCTACATGAAACGGTACGTCGCCAACGCCATGAACGGCTTGCACAACCTTGGAGGTACCGCACATCAATTCAATCCGAATGGATGTGACTGCGGCGCCATTCACCCGCCCAGCACCCCAGATACGGGATGCGGGTGCCCGCAATGCACCATTCTGCCCGTAAACGCTCACTTTGGTTCGTTCCCACATGCGAACGCCTCGACGAATCGAGCAAGCGAATCACGCGATTCACGGCATCGAAACGAGGAGTTCGAAAACGACCCGTTGGACACGCAGTCAACGCAAGCGAATTCCGATGCCTGGTGGCAAACCGACGAAACGCCTTCGCATTCAACATTCTTCGGCGAAGAAGAATTGCCTTGGGTGCAAGATCGAATTGATGAATTGGTTCCGTGGTAACGCGGGGTAACCCAGGGACTTTCGTCCCTGGGCTTTTTTGTTGGGTCATTTCAGCGATTGGTCATTTCATCGTTTTGTTTTTTCTTCGCTTCGTCATTTCTGGGACGGCACGAACTTCTGAATTCGTTTGTTATTGATTTCGGTTACGTAAACGGCTCCGCGAGAATCTTCCGCGATCGCGTGAGGTAACGCGAACTGGCCAGGACTTTTTCCCGAAGCACCCCAGCGACCGGTCGTGGTTCCTTCAAGGGTTAGAAGTCGGAACAGGTGAGCACGGCCATCCGCCAACAACATACGGCGATCGTTTGTCAGGCACAACCCGTACGGGGCGCCGCAAGTCGTCCATTGGCCAAGTAGTTTCCCGTTCAGATCAAAAGTTTGCACGCGGTCGTTCTCTCGATCCCCCACGTAGACGGTTCCGTGCGAATCGATTTGGATCGCGTGGGGCGTATGGAATTCACCCGGCCCTTTGCCACGCTTTCCCCACGAAGTAAGAAACTTTCCATCTTTCGAAAACTTTGCGATGCGCGAATTACCGTAACCATCGGAGACGAAGATTTCACCTTGCGGACCAAAGGCGATGTCGGTGGGTTTGTCGAACTGAGTGCCACTCAGGCCAGGTTTCCCTTTGGTTCCCAGCGCCAAGAGAAGTTTGCCGGTGACGTCGAATTTAAAAACTTGATGCGCTTCGAGGTCGGTGGCCCACAAGTATCCTTCGCGATCGATGCGAAGGCCATGGGAGTTTTTGAGGAGATTCTCGCCCCACGTGCGGAGGATTTTCCCGGATGGATCCAGTTCGACGATGGGGGGCGTGCCACGATGAAAAACCCAGACGTGATCTTGGGAGTCGATCGCGACGCCGGAGACCGCGCCCCAGGTGAACGTTTTTGGCAATGAAGGCCAATCCTTCACGACGCGATAATCAAGGGCGTCTCCAGCGAGCGCCAAGGAAGCAGTCGAAACGAGGCATGCAAGGCAGACCGCCCACGAAGAACGAACGGATCGATGGTGCATCTTCGGCCTCCAGGTGCGAGTGAGGAACGAACCATTACCAGTACCAGGGAAATGTGCCGCGACCGCGAGCCTCGCTGGTGCCGTGTCCAGACTCGAGATTGGCGTTCCCGTGGCAATCGTTCGCGGGACGCGCGAGCGACGGAATCGTCGCCACGACGTTTTCGCAAAGCGCCGCCGTCGCTCGCGCGTCCGGTTAACCCTTCCGTGCACTCCCGAAATTTAGTTTGGACGGCGCTCTAGCCGGCCGGCGTTTCCGAGGATGTAGCGATGGGTGGTCGGGGGGGCGGTTGGAAGGTCGGTTTGATCGGACTTTTTCGCGTGAGTGCTTGCTCCACCACACGGACGACAAACTCTTTGTGCTCGATCTTGGCCGAGCCTAAGCATCCCGCGAAGCCGGCTTGGTCGCTGATTTCAGGATTCGGATTGATTTCGAGGATATAGAATCGGCCATCCTCACGCATACGGAAATCGACGCGTGCGTAATCTCTGCATCCGAAGACGCGATAGGCACGCATGGCGGTTTCACCAATCTTGGCGACGGTGGCGGGATCGAGGTCGCCCGGATATTTCGGTGGCGTCGTATCGTAGTCGGGTGTGCCAGGTCGCCATTTTCCGTCGTACGTCAATATTGGCCAATATCCCGGGCGTGCCGGCGGGAAGATGATTTCCGCGGGTGGAAGGTATTCCAAGTTTGGCAACTCGACCAGGGCGACGTTCAACTCGCGCCCCGCGATGTATTCCTCGACGATCACGGGTCCGCCATACGTCTCCCAAACATATTGCACGCGTGCCTGCGCTTCTTCGAGCGTTTGGCATACGCTCGCCTGGTCGACTCCCACCGAAGCATCTTGGGCGGCGGGCTTCACGATCACGGGGAACGGCACGGGGCAAGTCGCCATCGGCAGGCTTTCGACCACGAAAAAATCCGAGGTCGGCAGACCCTCGCCTTTTAAAATGCGCTTAGCCGTGTGTTTCGCACGCGCCACCGTGAGCGTCTCCAACGGCGATCCGGTGAAGGGAATGCCCGACCACTGCAACAAGCCGGCCACGTACGATTCGGTTTCCGAATCGTGAATGTTGCCTTCGAACAAATTGAAAATGACGTCGATCTTACGCCGTTTGAGCACCCGCCAAAGTACGCCAGGATCCTGCCCCAACCCCAACGTCATTGTCCGAAAGCCTCCGTCCTTGAGCTTTTTCACCATATCTTCGGCGATCTCGACGACGGAGTTTTCAGAATCCGCGTCCGGGTGCGTCTCGGGTAAGAGCGGTTGATTAAAAAGGATGAGTACCAACGGCTTCGGCATGGACTAGGTTCCCTTTCCCTCGGGCAGCGATTCGATTGAACGTGGCGTTGTTAGATGCTGACAGGAAGTGCCTACGTCCTCACGCTTGCAGACGACGGTTCGGGCGGATTTCGAACGAATCGAGCTTGAGCCCAAGCGAGAGAAGGCGGCAACATCATCTCGCTTTTTTACGGATTCTTCACGAACAAGCCCAGGGACGAAAGTCCCTGGGCTCCGTGAACGGTGAAGGGATCTAATTGGCAGCGTCAAATCTGATAGAAAAGCGCTTCGTTGGTTTTTCGGCTTTCCGGGCTTTTCATTCGCAGTTGCGGCTTTTCGAGAACGACGACGGTGTACGGCGCGACGCTTTGCGTCAGCCAAACGTTCGATCCGATCACGGCATGATGACCAATGGTCGTATCGCCGCCGAGGATGGTGGCATTGGCGTAAACCACCACCTCGTCTTCGAGCGTGGGATGGCGTTTCATGCCACGAATGATGTTGCCGGCCGCGTCGCGGGGAAAGCTGAGAGCGCCAAGCGTGACCCCTTGATACAGTTTCACGTTTCGGCCGATGTCGCACGTTTCGCCGATGACCACGCCCGTACCGTGATCGATGAAGAAGCCTGGCCCAATCCGCGCGCCGGGGTGAAGATCGATGCCGGTTTTGGAATGGGCATGTTCCGTCATCAAGCGGGGAATAAGAGGAACCCCGGTCAGCAAAAGTTCGTGGGCAAGGCGATAGATCGAAATCGCTTCCAGCCCCGGATAGCAGAAAACGATTTCATGGTGCGTTTTCGCGGCTGGATCTCCGAGAAACGCCGATTCGACATCTTTTTCTAAGAGTTGGCGAATCTCAGGAATCTTGCGTAAAAAGTCGACCGTCTTTTCCTGAGCCAACGCTTCGTAATCAAGGGGAACACATTCGCCTTCGTGTTCACGTCGAAGCGCCCGCGAGATTTGTTGGGTCATTTTGTCATGGAGACCGTCGAGCAGGTCACCGATGTGGTATTCGACGTTGGCGATGTGCAGGTTTTGCCGCCGGCCGAATCCCGGATAAAGCACGTCCATCAAATCTTGAAGGATCTCTACGACCGCATCGCGGCTTGGCAAAGGGCAATGGCCTAGATGGTTGATGTAACGGCATTCGGTGTACGATGCGACGAGGGCTTCCGTGATCTCGGGGAGGTTTTCTTTCAAACGGATATCGGTAGCCATGTTCGTGCTGGTCCAAGAAGTCCAAGGAAAAAGAATGATTCAGGAAGGGCGTTTACCGAGGAAGCTCGTAGCCGAGCTTCCCACGTCACTCGGCAAACGCCCAGCGACAACAGCATCGAAGATGGGAGAGGCAAACATTCATGCGAGGATCAACCTTGGAGAGCAAACTCTTCCCATTCTAGGCAACACCTTTCAAGCCGTCCATGCACGTCAACGTGCCTGGAAGGCTTGAATGCGTGACATCCTGACCGCTGATGGGCGAAGTATTCGGAAACCGCATCGCCCACGCGTTGCCAGGATTTTCTTCGGCCATTCCAAGGTGCGAATCGAGTTTGCCCGAGAAAAACCGAGGATTTCACCCGCTCTTGAAGGATGCCGGCGCGAAAGGGGGCTCTTCTTTTTTCCTTATAAGAAAAACAAGAACAATCGGAATAAAAGCCGCGGTTTACCATGCGCCACCTGGAGGCCGCCAAAGATGCCCAACTTTTGGACGTTCGTGCCCAGGCCCCTGGCAAACGAAAAAGGCGTTTCACGGAGCGTTTTGAGATTTTCCAAAATGTCATCGTGATTTCATTCGCCACAACTTCTAAGAAAATGGCGGGTTCGGACAAAACGTCGTTTGAAATAGGTGAAGTGTTTTTGAATTGGCCTAACGTTTGCTTCCTCGTGTCACAACAGGCCGTCCAGTTCAGAGTGTCATGGGAGAGGTGGCTTCTGGGCTTGGGCGGCTCCTTTTCTTTTTCCCCTCGCAAAACCAACTTCTTCCCCTTCCGCAAATATGATAATCTGAGAATGTTCTGGCCGAGACGCTTCGTCCTCGGCGTGTCCTTTTCCGCCTTCTTGACGGTGAAGCCGTGAATCCATCGACCACGATCCCCGCGACTTCCGTTCCCGCCCAGCCCACGACCAGCGACCGCGCCAAAAACTTCAACCGCCTCGGGTTTTGGCCCTGGAACGTTTTGAAATCGTGGTTCGGGTTTCCGTCCACCCGTCGCCTGGCGCATGCGGCCCTCCAGGTCGCCAAAGTTCGCTATTGGGAAAACAAGTTTTCTAAACTCACCGACGCCGAGGTCCGCCAACATGCCCAGCAGCTCAAGGGCCGAGCACGTGGGGGTGAAAATCTCGACCACATGCTTCCCGAAGCCTTCGGTCTGACGTGTGTCGCGGCCTGGCGAAACGTCGGCCTACGACCCTTTGACGTACAAATTGCTGGCGGCGTGATCCTCCACCGCGGGAGCTTGGCGGAATTGGCCACGGGGGAAGGAAAGACCCTGACCGCCACGTTGCCCGTCGCCCTCAATGCGATGGTGGGTAAGGGCGTCCATGTCACCACCGTCAACGATTACCTTGCCCAACGCGACGGTGAATGGACGAGCCGAATCTACAACGCGCTCAGCCTGACCGTCGGCATCCTCCAACAAAAGATGGAAGACGCGGACCGCGTGGCGGCGTACAAGGCTGACATCACCTATGGGACGGCCTCGGAATTTGGCTTCGACTTTCTTCGCGATCGCTTGAAGGTGAAGTCCGGCTCGGGCCAGGCGGTGCCGTTCTGGGCTGCATGGACCAACCCGCAGTTCACCACCAAAGGCTTGGATCCCAAAGTTCAGCGCGAACACCATTATGCCGTGGTCGACGAAGCGGACAACATCTTCATCGATGAAGCAAGAACCCCGCTCGTGATCGCCAATCCCACACGTTTGGCCAGCGAAGAGGAAACGGTGGTGTACCGCTGGGCGGACAAACTCGCGAAGCAGATGATTCGCGACCACCACTTCTTTCTGGATGAAAAAAAACACAAGATCGAAATGTCCGATCCAGGTCGGCATCTCGTTCGCTATTCCAATCCGCCCGTGGGCCAACATTCGCACGCGATGGACAAGCTGCATGAGCATGTCGAGCGAGCGCTCCACGCGAACCACCGTTTTCGGTTGGACCAACATTACATGATTCACGAAGACAAAATCGTGATCATTGATGAAAGCACCGGGCGACCGATGCCGGATCGGCATTGGAACGACGGCTTGCACCAGGCGGTGGAGGCCAAGGAAAACGTGCCGATCACCATCGCATCGCAGCACGCCGCCCAGATCACCTATCAATCGTACTTCAAACTCTATAAAAAACTTTCTGGCATGACCGGCACGGCGGTGCAAAATTACTGGGAATTTTTGCGCGTTTATAAGCTGTGGGTGGTGCAAGTACCCACGAATCGGCCCAATATCCGCAAAGTGATGCCCGACCGCGTCTTCCCCACCGAGGATGCGAAATTCGATGCCGTGGTGGAAGAAGTTCTGCGTTTACGTGACGCCGGTCGGCCTGTCTTGATCGGGACACGGTCGGTCGACAAATCCGAGAAGCTTAGCCAAAAACTGGCCGCCGCGGGCATCGATCACCAGGTGCTCAACGCTCGGCCAGGCAACATCGAACGTGAATCGGATATCGTCGCCCAAGCCGGCCGTGCGGGACGTGTGACGATCGCCACCAACATGGCTGGCCGCGGCACTGACATCCTTTTGGGTGGCAATGCCGAGACCATCGCCTGGACCATGCTCAAAGGAAAGTACGTAAGCCGAAAAGACGTCCCCAACGACGAATGGCGGCAACTGGTGGAAGAAATCGAACACCAGGAAAACACGAAAGATGAAGGTCGAAAAGTCGCGACGGCAGGAGGCCTCCACGTGCTCGGCACGGAACGCCACGAAGCGGCACGAATCGACCGCCAACTCGCGGGTCGCGCCGCACGCCAGGGCGATCCGGGTAGCTCGCAGTTTTACTTGTCGTTGGAAGATGAGCTACTCGAAGGCCTGGGCCCGGATCGCCAATTCGCCCTGGCGGAGACGGGGCAACGTGGCGGAAACCGCAACTGGCAGGGTTATATGCCCCGTTTTCGAACCGCTCAGGTCAAACTCGAGGCACGCCATTTCCGCCAACGCGTCGACCTCATGATGTACGAAAAGAACCGCCAAGAAATCCTCCGCGACCTCGGCGCCGACCCTTACGTGGATTGATTCGTTCCCGCGTTTAAACGGCACACCGCGCCTGACGGCCAATACCAGGAAAGAACCAAGAAACCAAATTCCAAAAAGACCAAGAAAGTAAATTCCAAAGAAGAGCCAAGATCCAAACAAGAATCAATTTCAAAAAGGAAAACCAACGGGATTGGTTTTTTTCTAGTGGTCTGTCCAAACTAAATCTTGGAGTAGCAAGGATGGGTTAGCCGGACGCGCAAGCGACGGCGGCGTCGTGCGAAAACGTCGTGTCGACGCGACCTCATGGCGATTCCGTCGCTTCCGCGTCCGGCGAACGGTTGCCACGGGAACCCCAAAATTTAGACTGAACAACGCACAAGTGCGTTGTTCAGTCTAAATTTTGGGGTTACAGGTTATGGCGAACTTACCCGTGGGCCTTTCGGCCCACGGCTTTGTAATTAGCAAAGAAAGCCGCGGGCCGAGAGGCCCACGGGTCTCCACAACTCCAAAATTTAGTTTGGACAACGCACTAGGTTCTTGGAATTTGTTTGGAACTTGTCTTCTGTTTCTTGGTACTTTGGAACCCTGCGGACGTTGAATCGAAAAAACTGCTTCAACATGGATTTACTCGAAAGGTTCGCCATGAGGGATGGTACGTCGTTCAATTTGCAGGCCCATCTTCAAACCATGCGGATCCTCGTTTTCGCGCTCGTCACCGGCCTTGCAACGTTCACGGGGGTCTCTCTCTTCATTGTCCAGGACCCGCCACGGGACGAACTTTTCATGCTTTCGTTGATCGCTCCCGCGTTTTTCGTTTTGGAAGCCGGTCTTTCGTTTTTCGTTCCGGCCCTCATGGAAAAGCAACTTCCGCAGGCCTTGGCGAAGCAGGGAAAAACGTCGCCCACGCCCATGGACCTGGCGATGTTCTTTCAAACGAAATTGATTGTCTCGTCGGCACTTCTTGAAGGTGCGGGGTTTTTGGGCGTCATTGCCTACATCATCGAACATCGACCGATGGTGTTGGCGGTTCCTGCGCTCGCGATCGCTATGTTGGCTTTGAAATTCCCTTCGGCGGACCAGGTGGAAACGTACATCGACCGGAAGCAACGGGAATTTGAAGAAATGAGAAATCGAGGCGATTACGCGTAAGCCTTTGGGTGAGCCAGGCTGCGTTATTCGTCCCTGCGCGTCCTCGCTATCCCTTTCGCCCGGCGTTGGTTAGTACGGGGACTGCTTTCACGATTTCGGCGATCACGTCCCGCATCCGTTTGCCTTCCACTTCCGCTTCGGGCCTTAGGATCAATCGATGGCCCAGGACACTGAGCGCGACCGCTTGAACATCTTCGTGGGTGAAATAGGTTCGTCCTTCCAACAGCGCGCGAGCACGCGCGCACCTTAATAAACAAAGCGAGGCACGCGGACTTGCTCCAAGAGCCACGTCGGGATGCTTCCGACTCACTTCGGCCAAGTTCACGATGTATTCCAGCAACTCGTCTTGGCCGAACACGTGATTCACGTGTGCCTGGATTTGTAAGATCTGTTCCGGCGCGAAAATCTGAGGCACCGGAGCGATCGGTTGGCTGTGCACCTTCAGCATGTTCTTTTCATGCTCCGGGCCAGGATAGCCCATTTCAATGCGCACCAAAAAGCGATCGAGTTGTGCCTCCGGCAGACGATAAACCCCTTCCTGTTCGATCGGATTCTGCGTCGCCAGCACCATGAACGGCGAAGGCAGGGGCAGCGTGGTCCCCTCGATCGTGACCTGATGCTCTTGCATCGCTTCCAGGAGCGAAGATTGCGTCTTCGCCGGCGCGCGGTTGACTTCGTCCGCCAACAGAAGTTGGCAAAAAATGGGCCCTTTTCGCAACACGAAGTCGTTCGACTTACGATCAAAGATGTACGTACCCGTCACATCCGAAGGAAGCAAATCGGGCGTAAACTGGATACGGTGAAAATCGATGCCCAAGAGTTGCGCGAAGACCTTCGAAATCGTGGTCTTGGCAACGCCGGGTACCCCTTCGAGCAGCACGTGGCCGCCCGCCAAGAGCGCGACCAGGAACCGGAGCGCCACGCGGTCCATGCCGACCACGACTCGGCCGATTTCCTGCAATACCCGATCACGGAGCGCCTTGATCTGAAGCGCAGCACCGGCCAATTCTTGGTTTGTGTTGGAAGGACTAGCCATGGATACGAAGGTTGGGGTTTTGAGGATGAACGCACGGCACCATCGCCCCATTCTTGTTACGAGATGGCAAAATTTCCGCAAGCCCACGGCCAAAAGGCCGTGGGATGAAGCAAGTCTTTCGATCACGCATCCGCAGGTTTGACCGGTGGCGTCCCCACGGGTGGCGCCGTGAACCATTCGGCCGGTAGTTGAACCTTCGGAATCAGAATCATGGCCGTGATGAAGAAGCCCAGAGCTTCGAGCGTGAGCAAGATGCCTTGCGTTTGCCGCCAGATCGCCGCCACCAGGGTGAATGCCATGATCACCGCCGCGGGAACCACCACGCCCAGGAAACCAAGGCGTAAACCGACCAGGGAAATGGCACGCACGCCAATGATCAAAATCGCCAATCCCGCGGAAAGAATCACGGCCCAATTCAACGACACGTATTCCTGAGCGAAATACATGAGTGGATACGCACCCGCAAACGTGCCAAGCGTCATGAGCAACATCCAGCGATCGTACTGGGGGACATTCGAAACATGGATGATCAAGCCAACGAGCAGCCCGAAGGCGATCACGCTGATGGGGCCGAGCCAGGTCAGTTCGCCCAGCCGATCGATCGGTGCGATCCCCAACACATCCAGGCGAACAGGTTGGCCGAACAAAAGCCTTTTGTAGTCCCACGTATAGACGGTGGCGCCAGCGATGCGTTCGAGTTTGTTGGGTTGGAGCGAAAGTTCGAGCAAACGCACATCGGATCCATTCGCGGTCAGCGCGATTTCGAACCGGTCCAAAATGCCTCCCGGCGGAACGGAAAGTTCGAACAGACCTTTGCCGACGGCGGAATAGGCCACGGTCAAGGGGCGAGCATTGGCTTCAAGCTCGCCGCGCCACACGAGTTTGCCTTCGCGAAGCGTGACCGCTTCGCTGGGCTTGTCACCGAGGTCGATTTTTAGGTCGGTCAGCGAGATGATTTGGGGCGGAAGTGGAAGCTCCAGCTCGCATTCGCCGGCTTCTTTACCTGGCCGATATACCTCAATATCCCCCTTAAATTTCGCTTCGTAAATGGATTCCGGAGCCGCGGTTCCGACACTGAGCTTGGGCGTGAGCGTCACTTGGGCTGAAAATGCCTTGACGCGTGCCCGTTGCACGGGAATCTGTTTCTCGCCGGTGCCATCTTTTTTCATCGCCAAATTCGCATCAAACACTTCGCCAGCCATTTTGGCAGTGTTTGCCATCGACGAACGTACGGACGCCTCGCGCACCTTCTGCACGGCCGGCAATAACAACCCAATCAAGATCGCGAGGATCAGCACCACCACCAATAACTCGATCAACGTGAACCCACGACGTGCCTTGGACATGACCCATCTCCCGCAAGACGTGAAAAAGAAATGAGAACGTACAAGAGTAATACCCCAAAACGCCGTGTGAAGTTTCGCCGCCCTCGTTTACATTTCGCGCTCACGGAATCTCACGCAGCTGAGCAACGCATGATTGATCAGTTCCCTTTCAACAAGAAAACGATGCTTTCCACGCCTGTTCCAATTCGCATTTTCGATTTCGATTCGGTACGATCATTTCGCTTGCCGCCCAACGCAATGGCTTCCTTTTCGAGGCTTAATCGCATGAAAAATCCCCAGTTATCGACGTTCGCGGTTGCGACCTTGGTTCGAATCGCCCAAGGTGTTCTCAAGGCGATTGTCTGTGCTTTTTGTCTATTGCTTGGCTTGCCCGTGTGGGCAAACGATGGCCCAGCCGGGTCGCGGAACGAATTTCGAATCGTCGGCTACCTTCCGGACTATCGAGCCAAGGAGTTCGATCCTGGAAGTTGCCGCGCCTTGACCGACCTGATTGTTTTTTCTGCCGAGCCAACGCCGACGGGTTCCCTCGACCTCTCGCGTCTCAAAAACATCCCTTGGTCCAAACTTCGCGCGTTCAAAACGCGAGAGCGGGTGAGGTTGGTCTTGTGCGTGGGCGGATGGGAGCGCTCCGCCCATTTCGCATCCGTGGTCGCCACGGTCGACCAGCGGAACAACTTCGTCAAGTCGGCCGTCCGCGTGTGCCTTGACGAACGCCTCGACGGCATGGACCTTGATTGGGAGCATCCGAAAAATGAAGCGGAGCAAGCGGGCTACGGAAAGCTTCTCTCCGAGCTACGGGCCGCGTTTGAGCCACACGGGCTGGTGCTCTCCGTCACCGTGGCGGCGTGGCAGCGATTGCCGCGTGAAGCCTATTTGGCGGTCGATCATGTCAACGTCATGTCGTACGATCACCAAGGCCGTCATTCAACGTTCGAAGCTGCTCGAAAGGATATCGAAGCGCTGCAACGTGGCGGTGCCCCGGCCGCGAAACTTGTGCTCGGCATCCCTTTTTACGGCCGAGGAGTGAAGGACGCTCAACGGGTTCTGACCTACCGAGAAATACTCGCCAAGTTTCAACCAAAGGACGACACGGACGAAATCGAAGGCCTGTATTTCAACGGTCCAGCAATGGTCCGCCGAAAAACCGGGTTCGCACTCGACGTGGGACTGGGCGGCATCATGGTGTGGGAAGTTGGTCAAGACGCCACGGGCGATCGATCCTTATTGCGCGTGATCCAGAGCGTGGTCGAGCAAAAACGGCGATAACCGCCACTTCCGAAAAAACCAAAAGGGCAAGCCGCCGGTGCGGCCTGACAGATACGCCCTCCGCGACGAAACCAAGGTCCGTCCGCAGCGCGATTCCTTTTCTTCTGGCATACCTGAGGATACATCATCTCTCGTATCGGCATCATTTTCGCACCAACCGCGCGTTGAGAAAAAATTCGTTTTACGGTTGGTCATTTACAAGGGTGTGGAACAGCCGCATTTCAGACGAGGCGGCCGGCAGAACCGAGGGTGGGCATGTTGTCGCTGCGAAAACCGTCGGCCGAATCCATTCGCCCGTTTCTGGAAGCCCAGGCGAAGCTACCGCTCACCTACGCGGCCGTGGGTGCGACGGCAACGACGCCTCCGCAAGGGTATGCCGTGGATCACACGCGCATCAGGCTCGGTGATGGCGAGCCTGCCTTTCAAGCCGCGAAAGGTGCCTTGCGACAGTGGGAGCAGTTTCGCCTAGGCTGGGTCGATGCGTGGTCCCCCGCGACCCCGATTCAACCCGGCGAAGTCGTGGCGGTAATGGGTTGGGCCATGGGCGTGTGGTGGCTCAACGCTTGCCGAATCGTGTACGTCGTGGACGAGGTAGGACCGACGACTAAGTTCGGCTTTGCATATGGCACATTGCCCGGCCACGTCGAGAGCGGCGAGGAACGATTCTTAATCGAATGGGACCAAGGCAATGACAGCGTTTGGTACGACATCTTGGCCTTTTCACGACCAAACCACATCTTGACCCGGCTGGGTTACCCGATGGTTCGTCGCAGTCAAAAGCGATTCGCGCGAGATTCGGCGGCAGCGGTCTTCAAGGCGGTCAACGGGCCGATGCCGATTCCCGAGGTTTTTCAAAGTACACGGTAAGCGTAACTTCGAACAAGGATGAATATGGACACTTTTGAAAATGCCAGCCCGCCGCAGGAACAACTAGAAATGGTTCCGGCCCGATGCTGGGAGTGCGGCCAAATCAAGCTTTGTTACGAACACATCGTATGTTGCACGGGGACGCGGTTTTACACCTGCCCAGAGTGCCGAGTTGAAATTCAATGCAGGGCATCGTGAGCGACTGGGATTTGAATCAAGCCCGTCGGCGTAGCATGCGTGCAGTCCGTCGGCAAGCGTGGTAGGTGAATCGCCTGACAGCAAGAATTCACGGGCTTTCACCACATTCGCGGCTCGCAATGGATGCGAATCCTGATCGGATCGGTACTGGGAACTTCGTACGCGGTCAAATTAGAGACACTTTGGCCACCGTTGTGCGTGTTGTCACACCGCGTTACTTCACGGAACACGATTGAGGCGTGCACCGCCCTGTCAGGCGTAATCGATTCCTGGCGAATATACGATATCCAAGATCCAAAAGTTGCGAGATGACTGGAAGTCGAGTCAAAGTCACCAACGGGCCAAATCCAGCCGCGGTATACAGTCGGCGAAATACCTCGACGCCTGTGATCCACGTTCCATCGGGCAAACGTCCGTAAATCTTCGCCATCAGTTCGTCGTAGGTCTTGCCGTACGATTCTGAAGAAAAACCTGGGGCGTCGATGTCGGTGAATTGGATCTTGCCGTGACGATCCCGACGTTTCAGGAAGTTGATTTCTCGAAGGCAAAGCGGGCAGCCGCCGTCGTAAAAAACTTCGATTTCAACGGATTTCGAAAGTTCGGTGGTCATATTTCTGCTCCCTAGGAAGCTCGGGACATATCCGATCACCATTGAAACCGCATTTGGGACGCAAGCTTAACCAGTCGTTCGAACGATCGTGATGCCGTCGTTGCGAACGCACCGCCGACTTTTAAAAAGACTCCGCTCTGGGGGTGGCCGGGTTGCTATAGGACGGGTGTGCTTCACGGGATGATCGACTTTCCTGCCAGCGACGAGCCGCTGTTCCGGCGTACTGTTTAGAGCGGATCACGATTGAATTGTATGCAAGAAAACAACGAGGAAACTTTCCGTAGGGCGGGTGGAGCGAAGCGCAACCCACCGTCGCCTCGACCTCGAAGGCACACCACGGCCCCGAATCCTGGTCCTGACGGGGGATTTTACAGAAGCGACGGTGAGTTCCACGAGTACGTTTCACCCACCCTGCGGCTAGTCACTTGTCCGTATGCGATCCGTCCGTTAAACGCAGCTAAAAAAAGGTTCTGCGGGCTTATAGGAATATTGCAGACGAAACGAGGCACGGCCATGCGGGGTCGCCTTGGCCCAGGAGCGGCCTTGGCATCCTTCCCCCCGTTCGCAGGTGGTAAGATCTGCCTAGTGCGTTGTCCAGACTAAATTTTGGGGTTCCCGTGGCAACCGTTAGCCGGACGCGCAAGCGACGGAATCGCACGGTGGTCGGGTCGGCACGACGTTTTCGCTCGGCGCCGCCGTCGCTTGCGCGTCCGGCTAACCCATCCTTGCTACTCCAAGATTTAGTCTGGACAGAGCACTAGGCAGCACTCCTGCGAACTGCTCTAAGGAATTTCAAGCCCGTCCTTCTTCTCGCTCAGACGCTGCCAATCCACGATGATGACACGGTTATCGAAAAGGAACATGGCTTGTTGGCCATGGGGATGAATTGCCACGTCTTTGAGCGTGCCGACGAACGGGCCTGGTTCGCGCACCAGCTTTTCGAAAATGACCTGCCCATTGGCTTGATGCAAACGAACGAGGTCGTTGGCGCCCACCGAGACGGCTGCCGAATTGCCCCGAGCAAAGGCAATCGACGGTGCGAAATGGGGAGCGACCGAAAGGGTCATCGGACTACGAACGAGGTTCGCGTCGAACACGGCAATCTGGGTTTCCCCCGGCCTGATGATTTTTGGCCCCAACGCGCCTCCCTGATTTTGTCCGTTCATCATGAACACGGCCAGCCTGCTCCCTTCAGGACTTAGGCGCAGATGGCAAAAGCCATTGGGTGCCGTTCCGATCTGAATTGATTTTTCCAAGCGAATTCGACTTTGCTCGAACTTGTATTTCTGAATGTCTCCTTGGTCCGTCAAGACGTAGAAATGCTCGGCGTTCGGCGTTATGGCAACGCTTAGGCACGCGTTGGGAATTTCAAAAATCGGTTGCCCTTTTTCGAGATCCAAGACGGTGACGCCTCGCGCCTCCGCGTTCAAGCGGTCGGGCACGGCCAGGGCATACGTTGCGCCCACGGAGGTATAAGCCCGTTGCTTGCGCGGCATGGTGATACGTTTCTTCACGTCGAGCGTTTCGGGATCGATAAGCCAAGCTTCGTTCAGATCAATCAGCGAGAGAAGAAGGCCTTTCTTGGAGACGTCCAAGTGGGAGCAGCGTTGGCCTAGGTTCAACGTTCGTGTTTCGATGGATCCATCGAGTTGGATTTTGCTGAGTTGGCCACGCGTTCCCGAGACGACGACCGATTTGCCGTCAGGCGCCCAAACCGCTTGGCCAACGGTCGCATTTTGCGTGAGCGCGATTTCGGTGGCGACCACGCCGGGATTCGAGGTCAAGATTTCGCGCGTCACCATTTCTTTCTTACCTTCGACGCTTTCCGGCAATTGGCCGAGTTCTGCCAGCGGGCGCATCTCGGGCGGGATGGGTGCCCCTGCTTCGCGAAGGATGAAACGGTATTTCGCAAACTGACCCGGAACGAGCGTTGTTGCGTGGATGATGTAATCGCCGTCGTATTGAGCGGTCAATTGAATCCGGGAATTCAACGGAGATTCCGCGTCCCGCCCGCCGTCGTCATCCCACAGGATCGTGTTGCGATTGCGATCCAGAACCACCAGAAACGGATCAACGTGGCGAGGAGCTTTCAAATCGATGATGTATTGTCGGCCAGCTTTAAGTGAAATGGTGTATTCCTTATACCGACCCAAAGTAAATCCGGGCATCGGAGGACGCTGTGGGTCGGTAACGGCAAATTCGCTGGCATGCTGGTAGGCGCCGTTTTCGTCGAGTTGTCCTCGAATCGAAACGACCGGGCCTCCCGGATTGGGTTGGGCGATGGGAGGGCCAGGCGCGCGAAGGTTTTTGATGACGGGACGCGGTTGCGGTATGAATGCCTGCCGAGGCTGATTGGCGAAATACGCCACGAAACCGCCCACCGATCCGCCGCATCCTATGAAGGTCACGAACGTCGCGATGATGGCTGCGGTTCCGATCACGCCACGCGACGCTTTGGGTTTTTCCGGCGTCGGAGGGCGATCCCGCCTTGGCGCGTCCTCCCAACGGGAACGCCGACCCGAACGGGGTTCACCGTCACGTCGGTCGATGGTCGGAGAATCGTTCGAATCTATTTTCTCCGTCGGCCTATTGTTCGTATCCAATTTCGAGGTCGAGGAATCTCCTACGAGAGGTTCTTCAAAGCCCAAAACCTTCACGGGACTAGCTGGCGTAGGGGGTGTTTCGGGGATAGACGTCGGGGAATCGACCGGCGTTTCTCCCGGCGTCGCGGCGGATGAAGGCTCATCGTTCGGGACCCAGACCGGTTCCGTCACCGATTCGATCGGGGGATGGTAGACCGTCGCCGTGGTCACCGTATCCCCTGCAGCATGGGGCACGGTGAAAAGTAGCTGGCATTTTTGGCACCGCACGGTCTTGCCGGCCAATTCGCTTGGAAGGCGAAACAACGACTGGCACGATGGACACAGCGTCTTTATTTTCATCCTTTGACTCCGTGCTCGTTACCCGTCCAGGCTTCCCCGGTGGTGAAAGGGGACGAGTCAGAAAGTTCTTGGGTGCCTCAGGGGGCCTGCGCCTCCCCTTCTTGTCCCTTTCGGGTCGCAAGCGCCTGCCATACGTTCAGAGATATCTCCGACGTGACCGGTCGGCAGGAACCGTCGCAAAAGACGAGTTGGGTAACTCGAACATGCCGGCTGCCAAAATCTTCTTCGTGGACAGGCGTTCCGTTTGGAGCATGTAGTGCCGCTCCTAAAACCAGCGCAGGCCCTTTTGGCTCGCCTGGAACCGACCCAGCCCAAGTGGGCGGGAACAAATGTCCATCGCGTTCGCCCGCCAACAGCGTCGTGCTCGTTCCATCCAAAATATCTTGCAGTCTGGTGGCGCTGTTTCGGTAAAAGACGCCATTGCCCGCGCCGGGGTCGTCCTCGATTTTCAAAGTCCCAAAATTCCCAAGGTAATTCGCTCGCGCGAACGAGATATTCGTTCCCTGGAACGTGAAACGCAACGAAGCGTCATCCGCGGGGCAAATCAGGAGCGGAATCGCCACGGTGCGAACCCCATCGTGAGAACCGTCCGTCACATGCTCGGCGAACGTGATCCGGTCAACCAGCGACTTTTGCTCGAGAAACGCAAGCGAATACGCCAACCACCCCCAGCCAGGGCCCGCGTCGGCTCCGTTGGCGTCGACCTTTGATGAATACCCTGGCGGAAATTTCTTTTCGTGATCGTGGTAGTTGTGTAACGCGACTCCAATTTGTTTGAGGTTCGCCAAACACTGGAGCCGAATCGCGGATTCTCGGACCTTTTGCACGGCCGGTACCGAAAACGCAAGAAAAATCGCGAGGATCGCGATCACCACCAACAATTCAACGAGAGTGAATCCACGCCTTTGAATCGTCGATCGCATCGTCGGCTCCCTTTTCGAAACCGAACTCCACCAGGATGCGCAACCCGGCTCCCACACCCCTGAGGGGAAAATTTGCGGGCAAAATCCCATCGAGCCCCATCCACAAAGGAGCGAGTCTTCGCACCTGACATTTCCGTGCAGGCACTCCCATACGGCAGCCGCACGGTGGCATGCGATGCACGGGTAAACAACTCTACAGCAAGCCGCGATCCCAGTTCGCCGCATGGCCCCCTGGCACGGGTGCACCCGCGCGGATTTTTTTCCATCGTTCGAGAACCACCTGAGGATCATATTTTCGGTAAACGAAGTCGGCACGGACCTTTCGAACTCCAAGGTTGGCGATCTCCCTGAGTCGGGTCGACAGGCAAAAGGGTCCCTGATTCAGGACGATCGTTCGACAATGATAATCGAGTGCGGTTACTTTTTCACCATGGCTTGATTCCATTTCCATGCTTTCGAACGAGCAATTCGCCTTACCCGGACACCCTCCGATCAAGTTGGCGTAGGCGCAGGATTCGGCCAGGAATAAGGGAGTATCCTGGTGAACGATGAGCACGGCTTGTTCAGGAAATTCCGTTGCCAGGGCACGCCAATTGGCATGGCCATCTTCGGGCGAAAGGGCGAAACGCGTGACACCCCATTCGATCAATTCGAGGGCTGCGAGACGGTTGAGCACGTAGATCGACCAGTCGGTGGCCAAATCGAGGGTTGGACGGCTTGAATCGGAAGTATCGAGATAATCCCAGGCTGACCAGTTGGAGGCTTCCCAGCGGTTCCAGCCTGCGTCCATCAGTTGGCGAACCTTTTGACGAAGCCCCTTTTCTTCCCACGCTCGGGTAAGCGCCGGAAGGGCGAGCCGAATACGGTCCCGACCTAACCGATCCGCCAACGACGCGAGTTGATCGCGGAGAACCGCCGGGTGATCGCGGGCGATGTCCACGATGATTTCCTCGACGTCGGTGAAATCGGAAGCCGCGAACGCATTTAGAAATTCCATCCGATCGATCTTGATCGACCAAGCCAACGGTTGATTCTCATTCGACGGCGTCGACCGAACCGGACTGGCGACGTCGGCTTGAAGACGGGCCAAACGTTCCTGGCGATTTGCGTCGACCTTCGTCTGAAACGTTTCGAAAACTTGGCGGCGTAGCGGATTGAGCCGCGACACGGGAACGAAACAACCGTCCGGATTCTCCCACCGAAAATGGTCCAGGCGAAAGGAACTTTGCCCGAGGCGTTCGAAACAAGCCTTGGCGGCCGCTTCCATCGCGTGCGGGTCCTGAGCGGAGTCGAAGGGGCCAACGAGCGAGGCTTCCACTTCGATCGCTGCTTCCTCGGTCGGCTCCGCAAGTGCGACACGCACCGTCATCGTTTGCGCGGAAACGTGAACATCGACCGACACGGGCGTTCGCACCGCGAATTGGCCGGGCTTGGGCGTGGTGTAGCGGTATTTTTGCTTCACCTGCTGGGACGATGAGCAGTAGATGGGAGCGCCGAGCGGAATCTCTGGATGTTCGCTGGGTAGAGGCACTTCCACCCACGAACCTTCTGGCACCTCAAACACTTCTCGGCCCTTTCCCTTGGGGCTCGGCAGCAGCCACAACGTGTCGACCGCGAAGCCGAACGGCTTCCCCAATGTCGGAAGATCAATCTGCAATCCGTCATGTTTTTGCAGGGCTCGCGTGGTACGGAAACGAAGATGGAATTCACGTTTCGCGACCTTCACGACGTTCTCGACGTCGCCGATTCGTGTGCCTCGATGCCCCACCGTATCGCGATCCGCGACCTCTTTATCTTTGTGAGACTGCACAAAAAGCCGAGTCCAAGGCCGACTGAAAACCGTTTGCATCTCCGCTTCGAAATCGGGGCGATCGTCGTCGCTGAGCGTGCCATCCAAGAGCTTACGGTAGTAGTGGGTCGTCGTCGCGACGTAGAGAGGACTCTTTTTACGCCCTTCGATCTTGAAACACGACACACCGGCGGCTTGGAGCGCGGGCATATGGTCCGGGAGGGCGAGGTCTTTCATCGAAAACGGAAATCCCTGACGCGGATCGCGTTTCACCGGCGAGCCGTCGCGCAGCGTCAGCGGAGCGTCGGCGACCTCGTAGGAATCGCGGCATGAGTAGGCACACTTTCCGCGATTGCCACTTCGCCCGAGTGTTTGGGCCGAGAAAAGGCAAAGCCCGCTGTAGGAATAACACAAGGCGCCATGGATGAATACTTCGGTTTCGACATCGGCCGAACTCGTGATCGCTTCGACTTCTTCAAACGTTAGTTCCCGTGCCAACACGACTCGGCTAAAACCAAGGCGGTGAAGTACCGAGGCTCCGGCGCGGTTATGCACCGCCATCTGCGTGCTGCCGTGCAATTGCAAACGCGGAAAATATTTCCGAAGCGCACGATACACACCCAGGTCTTGCAAGATGATCGCATCGACACCGATTCCGTCCAGGTGGAATAAGGTTTCGATGAGTTCGGCAACCTCGTCTTGGCGAATCAGCGTGTTGATGGTGACGAAGATTTTTCGGGGCGGTGAAAGTTGATGCGCGTAAGCCGTGATCTGGTCGACTTCTTCCAGCGTGAAATTTTCCGCCTCGGCTCGTGCGGAGAATTTTTTCAAGCCAAGGTAAATCGCGTCTGCGCCGTAATGAAATGCGGCATATCCCGCGTCAAGACCACCCGCCGGCGCCAGCAACTCCGTGGATCCTGCGGGTGCTTTGGGCACCACGGGAACGGCGATCGGGGCTTCAGGCTCCGCAGGATTGTAAATGCCCTGTGGCACTTCTGGTTCCGGGGCGAGTTCGCTCGAGCGTAACGCTTCCAGGGGCCGAAACCCTTCCCATTCCCCGGCCTGATGGGCCGAGCTTGGTTCGGGAGCGACAATTGGAAGTTCGAGCGTGGTGCGAGGCGATTTCAATTCGTTCAACACGGCAAAGGGGCTTTCCGCAACGAAGGATTGGGACCATCAACTCTCTATTGTACAGCGTTCCCACGCCACGACTTGTCCGGTTGAACATGGACGAGCGGTCGACGTTGGTCGGCCGGCTTACACCGACCGCTCGCCCACGCCAATCCGCTCGGTTTTGCCGAACCCTCGCCGAAATTGCCGAGAAATCCGGTTTGGTCGGATATTCCGATTTGACAGGTTGGGAAACGTATTCCATGGTTCATCGAGAGGTTGTCGGTCTCGGCGTGGCCCCGTCTTCCACGCTGGCGAACCGATGCTCCACGTCTTTCGCGAAGGTCGTTTTGATCACGAGGCATCCTACGCGCCTTGTGCGAAGCGTGAGATCCCCAACTTTCATCTGAGGATGCGTGTAACATGGTCACCGCGGAACTGGGCGCTTGCGAGTGGTTCGTATGGGATTTACGCCGAAGCAATCTCATTGATCGTGGGCAACTTGAAGCCATCATTGGGGAGTTTCTCCAACAAAACCCTGGCGCCGAACCGCCACAGCTCGCGCAATACCTGGTCGAACAAGGAATTCTTACCGATTTCCAAGCCGAGCGCCTGTTGCAGGGAAAAACGCAAGGATTCGTCTTGGGCCCCTTCACCCTGACCGACGCGCTCGGCAGCGGCAGCATGGGAACGGTCTACAAAGCGCAATCCAAAACGGACAACAACCTTTACGCCGTCAAGGTGCTGCCACGCCGAAGCATGTGGAACGTGCGCCTGGCGCGGCGTAAGGTGCGTGCGTTCGAATCCGTGAAACACCCCGCCGTCGTTCCCTTCGTGGATGTGGGAACCGCGGGAGGGATGCATTACCTGGCCTGGCCGCTCGTGGAAGGTGAACCCCTCGATCGGCTCGTGCAGAAACAGGGGAAACTGCAACCCGAATTCGCCGCCTACTTGGCCTTCCAACTCGCACAAGGCCTGGACGCGTCGCACAAGGAAGGGTTGTTCCACGGTCTGATTAAGCCGTCGAACGCGATGGTGGGCGCCAGCCAAGAAATCTACATCCTCGACTTTGGCATCGGCTGTTTGCTTGCGGAAACGGAAGGCGAATCGCTGGTCGATACGATGTCGACGGCGAACTCCGTCGCCTCGGGCCTTGACTGCGCCAGCCCCGAGAGCATCATGGACCCGACCAACCTCACGCCGAGCGGAGACCAGTACAGCCTGGGATGCGTGCTCTACTACATGCTGACAGGCCAATTTCCCTTCCCTGAAGGAAACGTGGCCGAGAAGATGATGGCCCACCAATTCCAAAAACCGACGCCGATCGCGGAGTTGAATCCCGCGGTCACGCCAGGTTTGGCGGAAGTCGTCGATCGCCTCATGCAAAAGAAACCCGAGGAACGCTACCTGACGACGGGAGACGCGGCGGCGGCGCTCCAACCGTTCATCGGCAAATTTGGCTCGGTGCCTTCGCGAATCGACCTGCCTTTACCACGCGCCGTCGCCTTGGGGAACGCTGCCAGACTGAACGCACCACCGTCCGCCCCCGTGGATGCGACGCCGGTGCCGGTGACACGTCCTCTGGGACCCAGCAAAAATGTGCCCGTAGCGCCGAACCAAGCGACACCTCGGCCTCAAACCATGGGCGCACTTCCCAATCGCGACGCGATCCAGGGAGGTGGGGCTCGGCAAGCGCCAGTACGTCGCCCTGCCACCATGGCGAGCGTTCCCGCCGCGCATGCCGCTCCCGTGCCAGCACCCGTGGCAAAAGCACCTGAGCCCGTCCAGGCGCCGACACCCGCAGGACCGCGTGTTATTCCAGGCCTTTACAACGAAGCTCGCGACGAAGAAGGCAGCCTGACCTCGACCGCGGTCGCCGCCACGGTGATGGTCGCGTTGGTTCTGGTCTTCTTCACCGCCATGTATTTCAAGTGGATCTAACAGCGATTCACGCGAAACGATCTTGCTGTGCCTTCAAGCCGCGACCCCGCCCGCCGATCGACATCGGCGGGTGTTTCTTTGCGCCCTCAGGATTTTTCCGCATCGCTTTGCTTCATCATTTCCGCGATTGCGACGGCGCAGGCGGCTTGCGAACGGTCCCGTCCAAGTTCGTCCGACAGGCTTCGCACCAAACATTTTCCCAATCGGGTATTCGTCGATCTCCATCGGCGCGCGATGGCTTCACCCGATCCGGACAGAATGATTTCCGTAACGATCGGGCGATCGCGTACGACGAGGTTTACCGCCTCCGCGATCTTATCTTGTTGCGCGTCGATCGCGCGTCGAGCGAGCTCCAGAGCGGATTCGAGCGGCATTTCATCAGGATCCGCGCAGCGCATGCGTGCGATGCGGGCGTGGCAGGCCGAGCGAGTGCAAGGCCGACCGTCGGCGGTGTCCAATTCGGTTTCATCTTCGGGCACGATTCCCAAGAGGACATAGGCGTCGAGCATGGTCGCGAAAAACTCCGCCGCCACCTCCACACCCAAGACAGCACAGATGGGAGTTCTGCGAAGTCCGGTGTAGACAAGTTCGCCCGTGTTCATCCGTTGGAAATCGGTCCAGCCACGCGGAAGGGGCCGACCTTTTTCTAGGTAGATGATATCCGTGGTGGTGGAACCGATGTCGAGAAGTAGTGCCGAGTTTTCGGTCAACGTCTGACTGAGCCACGCCGCCAGCGCCAGCCAATTTGCCGCCGCCGCCTGCATGGGATCGTCTCGAATTTCGGGGATGGAACGGAATCTCTGCTGGAGCGTCCAAATCCCGATCGTTTCACCGGGAGCTGCGAATTCGACGGCGTCGACGATATGCCGAACGCCGGCACGTTTGGTGGGAAAGCAATCGCAAAGTTCACCGGTCATGGTGACACCAAGGCGATCGAAAGCCGGCATTTGTTTCAGAACCGACGCGAGCTTGTCCGTGAGGAGTTCGGGCGCCTTCCAGAGGGCGAAGGGCACCGAGAACGCCGAGCCGTTGGAATGCGCCACTTTGATATTGGCGCCGCCGATGTCGAGACCGAGCGTGGTCATAGGTTTTCTTCAGGGTAAACGTTCAATCCGCGGCCACGATCCCGAACGCGTACAGGGCGATGGGAACCAGGTACCAGCCCAGCAAAACCGTTCCGAACGCGTGAGTCCACGGCACGGCACCTGGTGAGAAAACCTTGACGATTCCCAGGCCGATCGCCGCCACGCCGATCAGAGCGTGGAGGGTGAGGAAGGACCGCACGATGGAGATCGTAAGGACGGCGGTGCCGGATTCGGGGTGAGGCAAGAGCAACACGGCACTGACCCATACCAGGTGAAGCAGCCATGAAGCTGCCAAAATCATTTCGACGTGCGTCAACCGTTCCGTTCGGCCACGAAGGAGTTGGGTGCGATAAAAAATCGGCCAAAGAAGGATCACACCCGCCGGCAACGCCAACCAGGCGCGAAAGTAAACGGACGTTTGGGCGTCGTTCTTAATCTCGATGGGAATCAGGGTCGCGAAGTAAGAGGATGCCGCAAAACCCAGGACGATCAACACCCCATCCACGAAGGTTGGTGCGAGCGTGGGCGAAGCAGTGGGTGGTGCGTCGGGCATCGAGATCTTGGGTTAGGCCATCATTGGGGTTTGTTGGATAGAATAGGAAGGCGATCGGATTCGACACCCCGTTGCCGTACGACCACGTGGATTTTAATGGGTCAACGGAGAACGGATGATTTTCGTCCGGTTCGACGGGGGATCAGGTTTTTGCCACGCTGGTTTGTGCCCGTCTGGGGCCGATTTTTATAGGATTCATGCTTCATGCCTCGTTACTTGATCGGCATCGACCTTGGAACCACGAATAGTGCCATCGCCTACGTCGATTTCCAGCAGAATAAATCGGGCCCTCCGACGATTCGGCCGTTCGCGGTGCCTCAACTCGTTGCCGCCGGCGAGGTGCAGACCAGGCCGCTCTTGCCATCGTTTTTATATTTGCCTGGTCCTCATGATTTGCCCGCAGGCGCGATCGCCCTGCCGTGGGATACGAACAGTCAGGTCGCGGTGGGTGAATTCGCACGCAACCACGGCTCGCGCATCCCGGGCCGACTGGTGACCTCGGCAAAATCTTGGTTATGCCATGCCGGGGTCGATCGCTCAGCACCGCTTCTACCCTGGAGCGCTCCGCCGGACGTGCCACGCATTTCGCCGGTCGAAGCGTCGATGCGCTACCTTCGCCATCTGACCGACGCCTGGAACTTCGCGATGGCGAAGGACAAGCCAGATCTTCGCCTGGAAAAACAGATGGTGGTGCTGACCGTGCCCGCGTCGTTCGACGATGTCGCACGCACGCTCACCGTGGAGGCCGCCAAAAAAGCTGGGATCGAAAACCTAACGCTCCTGGAAGAGCCGCAAGCCGCGTTTTATTGCTGGTTGGCCACCCATTCATCGCAAGAAGCGCAACAGATCACACCGGGCGATCATTGCCTGGTTGTCGACGTGGGGGGCGGCACGACCGACTTCAGCCTGATTCAAGCGAGTGAACAAGAGGGCGAACTCACGTTCCTCCGCCAAGCCGTCGGCGATCACCTTCTGCTAGGCGGCGATAACATGGACTTGGCGCTCGCCAAGCATGTGGAAACGAAGCTTCCTCAGGCAGGCAAGCTCGACGCCGCGCAGTACGGCCTGCTTACGCAAGCATGCCGACAGGCGAAGGAAGCGTTGCTTTCGTCCCATCCGCCTGCGAACTATTCGGTGACCGTGATGGGCCGAGGGCGATCCGTCATCGGCGGGTCATTGACCACGTCGCTGGTGCTGGAGGATGTTCGCAAATCGATTCTCGAAGGTTTCTTCCCGTTGGTCGCGGCTGGTGCCGAGCCGGTGCGTGGCGCCCGCGCGGGCTTGCACGAGATGGGGTTGCCGTACGTCAGTGACCCAGCCATCACCAAGCACTTGGCGAGTTTTCTGAAAAAGCAAACGGATCAACCAGGTCTTCGGCCCCGCGCGATTCTTTTCAACGGCGGGGTGTTCACGGCTGCCCCGTTGCGGGAGCGCGTGGTGGACGTGGTACGAAGTTGGTACGCCGGCCAAGATGCGAATTGGCAGCCATTGGTACTAACCAACCCGTCGCTCGATTTAGCCGTCGCGTGGGGGGCGGCGTTTTTCGCCTGGCTCAAACACACCGGAGGCCGACGTATCGGCGGCGGGATCGCTCGGTCCTATTACCTGGGCGTGCAAGCCGGGGCGCAAGCAGGAAAAACCACCGTCGTCTGCGTGGTTCCTCAGCATCTGGAGGAAGGCAAGGAGATCGATTTGCCGAAACCGGAACTTGAACTCGCACTTGGCCAACCGGTAATGTTTCCGTTGTTCACGTCGACCGTGCGGGGCCACGACAAGGCGGGCGACGTGTTAGACGTTTCGCCCAGTCAACTCGCACAACTTCCTCCACTGCACACGGTGCTCCGTGGTGGAAAACGGGCGGGCGTGAAGGACGTTCCGGTGACCCTTGCTGCCCGCTGCACCGAGATCGGCACCCTCGAACTTTTTTGTGTGGCGCGAGACGGCGGCAACCAACGCTGGAGGCTCGAGTTCAACGTCCGCGACATCGTGAAGGAACCGGACGAACCTACGGACGCTGAATCCAAGTCCACGATGACGGATGTTTGGCCGGAGGAGTTGGTTCAGTCGGCGGCGAAGCTCATCCGCGATACCTACCAGGGAAATCCCGAGGCGCCTCCGCCGGCGCAGCTGACGAAGGCTTTGGAGTCGGCGCTCGACGCGGGCCGAGACAAATGGCCCTCGGGACTATGCCGACGCATGTGGGATTTCTTGGCGGAATCCGCACCCGAACGCCGACGCACGCCGCAGCACCTGGGTCGCTGGTACAACCTCGTCGGCTTCTCGCTTCGGCCAGGCTTCGGCGATTCGCTGGATCGCTTTCGCGTGGAACAGCTCTGGAAGATGCTGCACGCCCAGCAGCGAACCGCGACCGGCGTCTCCACCAGTCCAAGCCAACCCGAAGGCGGCGCGGATTTTTGGATCATGTGGCGACGCATCGCGGGCGGACTGGGCACCCACCTTCAGAACACACTCTTCAACCGCGTCCGCCCCATCCTACTCGGAAAAAATACCAAGCCCGGCGCGAACGAACTTTCCGAGATTTGGCGGGCGGCGGCGAGCCTCGAACGGCTCGACGTGAAAATCAAGGAACAACTCGGCGACACGCTGCTGAAATCCTGCAAACGCCCCCCCACGCCTCCCCACGCGCTATGGTCGCTGACGCGCCTTGGTGCACGTGTACTTTTGTATGGGCCCTTGAATGCCGTGGTGCACCCCCACGTGGTGCAGCGTTGGTTGGATGTCTTGTTGCCGTTCGAACCATCTCACGAAAGTGAACGATTGGCGTGGGCGTTTTGCCTGGCGCAACTGGGGCGCATGAGCGGACAGCGTGCTATAGATATAGAGGACAGTCATCGCCGTAGCGTCCTTACCGTGCTCCGAGGCCAATCGGTTCCAAGTCATTGGATCCGCATGGTCGAGGAAGTGACCGAACTTCTTTCCGAGGAGCAGGGCCAAATGCTCGGCGACGCATTGCCCATCGGTTTGAAATTGGCGAAACCGGATGAGTAGACTTGTTCGCAGCTGAGAAGATCACGAGCCGCTTCTGAAGCCGCCTGACGCTAGAGCGGTTAACGACTGCATTGCCGACACCGTCCGAGCCTGAGCGCCCAGCGAGGGCATACGTGGGCCCTCGCTGGGCGCTCAGGCTCGGACAAACACATATGCAATCCACGTGTGAACCGCTCTAGATACCAAACAATTATGGATTATCACTTCGGCGAAACTCCTGCTCCGCCTCCATTGCCGAAACCGTTGCCGCGTGGCTACCCGGTACTCGCTTGGATCGTGATTGGCCTGCTCGTGTCGGCCGTCATGCTTCTGCGTTACCTTCCAAGCGAGCGCGAGCATCCCGAGGGCCAACCGTCCCGGGAAGGTTTGGCGAATACCGTGGCGGATTTGCAGCTTCGCTACATCGTGGGTGCCCAATCGACGCTTCCGGATCCAAATGGGGATTTGGCGAAAAGCGTTCTGAGTCTAAATCAAGGCAGCGTGTCGCAACGGTTGCGTGTGATCGCCGCCTACGCGGTGCTCAAAGATCACGCCGAAGCCAAGGCGGAACTCGATTCCCTTGATGCCTTGATCACGGAACACGCTTCACCTCTCTCCGCGGACGAAGAAAAGCTGCGATCCACGCTCCGAAAAATCTTGACCAAGGCAACCACCACGGACGAGGAACGGCAATTCCTTCGAAACCGCTGGAATTGGCTGGGCGAACTGATTTTGGCACCAGACGGACCGGCGCGTGAGACGGCACTCGCAAAACCGAAACAGACGTTCGTCGTGATCCTCGCGGGGTTTGGCCTACTTCTCATCGCGGGGGGCATGGGGTTGATCGGACTTATCGCCCTCTTCTCCGTGTGGGCGGGGCGAAGCTTTCCCATTCGTCTGAAAACGGGCGATGCACCGCACCATGGAATCTATGTCGAGACGTTTGCCCTGTGGATGATCACCTACGTGGGCCTGACTCTCGGACTGTCGGTGGCACGTCCGGAAGCTTCCATGCTCGACAATGGCGTGGTCGCGATGTTCACGAGTCTTCTCGTGGTACTTTGGCCCGTCCTACGCGGCGTGCCGTGGGAACGCGTGCGAACCGACATCGGCTGGACCATGGGCAAACGGCATATTTTCGAACCGTTCTTCGGTGTCGTCGCCTACGTCATCAATCTACCCTTGGTGGGACTTGGCGTGCTCGGTTCGGTGGCGTTGATGGCGGTCGCGAAGTTGGTGCAGCCCTCGCCTGATGCAGGATCGAATCCCGCCCACCCCGTGATCGAGTTCTTGAGCCAAGGTGATCCAAACGTGTTCCTGCAGGTATTGCTCCTGGCCAGCGTTGGCGCACCGATCATGGAAGAAACCATGTTTCGCGGCTTTCTTCAGCGTCACCTCCGCGAATGGACCGGTAACTGGTCACCGATCGTGAGTGCGATCTTTTCCGGATTGATCGTCAGTTTCGTATTCGCAGCCGTGCACCCGCAAGGGATCATCGGCATCCCCGTGCTCATGTCGCTCGCATTTGGATTTAGCATCGCCCGAGAATGGCGTGGCACACTGCTTGCCCCAATGTTCGCCCACGCCCTCAATAACGCCACGGTGATGACGCTCGCTTCCCTCGCTTTATCGCCATGATCGCGAAGACGTGATCGCGGAAGACAAGTAGCGCCCTCGTTTATCGTTTCGCGCTCGCCGCATCCCGCGCGAAACCTTCACCCACGGACGATGGATCACGACGGGCGAGCGCGAAACGGCAAGCGAAGCGACTTCGACCTTGCGGTTTGCATGCTCCGTCTTCACGGGAGGCGATCGCGCAAACCCATGATCTCGCGAAGTCCCAGACATTCTTTCAGTTCCCCGAATGTCAACATCTCCGCTGTCATGCCATCGACGCGACCTTTCGTCAAGAATTGCTGAATTAAACTGCGCACCGCGAACCCCGTCACCATCAGTGTTTCGATGGGGCACACCACGATCTTGTACCCCATCGCTTCCAAATCTTGAAATTCCACGATCGGCGTGGCCCCACCGGTCAGCATGTTCACCAACAACGGCTTGGGCACCGCGGCGGGAATCCGGCGAAGTTCGTCCAGGGTTGTTGGAGCTTCGATGAAGCACATGTCAGCGCCGACCTCGGCGTAGCGGCAGGCGCGTGCGATGGCACCGTCGATACCTTCAATCGCACGCGCGTCGGTTCGGGCCAAGATGACGAAGTTCGGATCGCGCCGAGCGTCCAGCGCAGCTTTGAATTTCATCACCATATCTTCGGTCGGAATGATCTGTTTTCCTTCAAAATGACCACACCGTTTGGGAGAAACCTGATCCTCAAGGAGAATTCCCGCGGCACCTGCGGCTTCGAAGTCGCGGACCGTGCGAGCCACATTGTGCAGATCGCCGTGCCCGGTGTCGCCGTCGGCGATCACGGGAATATTGACGCGTGCGGTCGTTCGCCGAACGATTTCTGCCATCTCGGTACCGGTGAGCAAACCCACGTCCGGCAAGCCGAGGGTGCTCGCCGCCGCTCCAAAGCCGCCCAGAAAAATCATCTCCAAGCCCGCCTGTTCCATGAGGCGAGCGGTGAAAACGTCGTGTGCTCCTAAACTCGGAATCGCTCCGGGACGAGCGAGCAGATCGCGTAACCGTTTCGTCATCGACATGGTGAATCTCTCCAGGTTTCGCGTTCATTCGGTCGGCGGATTCGGGTTGGTTGGGCACACGGGGCAGCCCGGACGTTTCCCAAGGCGGACTCTGCGGAAGGTCATCGCGCCGAGATCTCCCAGCAACATCGTTCCCGCGAGTGATTCGCCGATCCCGGTAATCAGCTTCAGGATTTCCACGGCTCCCAGCGCCCCGGCCGTGGCGGCGACACCGCCTAGCACGGGAAATTCACGCCGCCAATACGTTGGCACTTCCGGATAGAGACACGCCAGGCACGCGGTCCGACCCGGCTTGATGGTTAGGAGCTGCACGTCCCATTCATACATCGCGCAGTCGACGAGTGGCTTTCCGTGCGCCACCGCCGCCTGGTTCATCCACAATCGCTCTTGAAACAACGGAGCGCAGGAGGCGACGACATCGACTTGGCGAATCAACGTGGCCGCGTTTTCGGGCGTGATATTTTCGGGGACGGCGATGATCTCGACATGGGGATTGAACGCACGAAGTCGAGCCGCCGCCTGCTCCACGCGTGAAACGCCGATGCCTTCGGTGCTCATCAGAATTTGCCGATTGAGATCGTTCAACCGAAGTTCGCCCGCGTGGGCCAGGATCAGCCTTCCCACGCCCGCCGCCGCCAGTTGGTACGCGACCTGTCCCCCCACGCCGCCACACCGCGACACGAGGACCGACGCGGATTTAAGTTTTTCTTGGGCGACTTCGCCGAACCCCTCGGTCCACATCTGCCAGGTGTAGCGTGCGCGCTCTTCGTCGGTGAGTGGCGACGCTGTCTTCGGGAGAGGATCGAAATTGGGAGAATCCGCGGACATGCTCGCTATTGTATGGCGTTCGGAAACTCCAAATGGTTCGTTTTCGTTACGTGCGGTCAGGTTCGCAAACGCCAGGGCACTTCAAGCCCGTGTGCTTCGAGGAGTTCGTGGTTGGCGAGGATTTCGATTGAGGGGCCCTCCGCGACAAGTCGGCCTCGGTCGAGCACAAGAACGCGCTGGCAGGTGTCCAAAATGAGATCCAGGTCGTGCGAGGCGACGATGCGGGTGCCGGCGATTTCGTGGAGCAAGCGGATCAATTCGCGTCGGCCACGTGGATCGAGGAAAATCGACGGTTCGTCGAGAAGCACGATTTCGGGCCGCATCGCCAACACGGTTGCCAAGGCGACTCGGCGTTTTTCGCCGCCTGAGAGATGGAACGGGACGCGGTTTTCAAATCCGGACAACTGTACCCGCTCCAATGCTTCGGTCACGCGAAGTTGGGCGTCGGCTTTGGAAAGACCCAGGTTGAGCGGGCCAAAGGCAACGTCTTCCGCCACGGTAGAACAGAAAAGCTGATCATCGCTGTGTTGGAAAACGATGCCGAGTTTTGAGGGAAGACGTTTTCGGTCGGCCGGCACCGCCGGATCGAGTCCCGCCACACGGATCATTCCCGGATTGGTTGGGAGCACGCCGGCAAGGCAGAGAAACAAGCTGGTTTTTCCCGCGCCATTCGGACCGATCAAGCCCACGGATTCGCCCACCGTCATGCGAAAGGACAAGTCGGCAAGCGCGGCGGTCCCATCGGGGTAGGTGTAGCGAAGCTGTTCGACGGCCAAGGCGTCCATGCTATCCCCACCAATCCCAGACGAGAAGCGAGGCGAACGCCGTCACGATCGTGCCGAAGAAAACCACATCCGCCAAGCAGGTGTGGAATGTCGCCAAGGAAGGGAATTTGCCGACGAAGCCTCGGCAGCGCATCGCTTGAGCCACACGCTCGGAGCGTTCTTGGCTTCGCACCAGGAGTGTCCCGGAAACTTGGCCGATGGTTTGGTAGGTTCGCAGATCCGCTTTGCTTTTGAACCCTCGCACGCGCAGGGCGAGCCGAATCCGCTGAAATTCTTCCGCCAACACGTGCAAGTAACGATTGGTCATAAGAAGAAGGTTGGTGACCAGGGGAGGAAACCGCAGGGCTTGCAGAGCGTGCATCGTTTCGTGCAGCGGAGCCGACGCGAGGGCGACGAGAAGTAAGCCGAGCAAGCTCGCGGTTTTCAGCAAGAGCACGGCGAACTTGCGAGAACCGGATGCGGCAAGGGGGATGCCGAGCCAGGTGACGGTGACATCCCCAGGTTCAGGCAGGAAGGGCAGCCAAATCCCGAAAAGGAAGATCATGAGCATGCCCGCGCCCCAGCGAGGCAAAAGCCAACGCCACGGTAACCGAGCCAAGAGAACGATGCCGACCGTAAGAAGTAAAGCACCGGCGGCGGGCGCGACGTGGCGGAAACCCAAGCAAGTCGAGCCCGCGAGAAGAAGCGTCGCGAGGCGCCATCGCCCATCGCATCGGCCCACGAGCGATTGTTGGCATTCGGGAAGGTCTACCACGAGCGTCATGCCATCGTTCTAGTTACTTCCGCCGCCCCTGTCTGCCACTTCACCAACTTCCACCGCCGAGCCGCCAAGTTGTACCAAAACATCCGCCGGCGAGCGGCCGGTGTAAACCGGCCGTGAAACGATCAGGCGACTCGCCGGAGTGACACGGTAAGACGAACCGGCCAGTTCACACCGGTCGTCCGCCATTGCCTTTCGCCGACCGGAACGCGGGTCATTCGCATTACTATTTCCTTGACTTCCAATCCCCACACCGTCACGCTTGAAGTTCGCGCCGGCGTGGTTGGCGGCGACGGATGATTTTCTTTTCGATCGAGGCTGCGATGCGACTTTTCGGCGGAACGGGCAGACGTTGGTTGATGGTTCTCGGCTTGGTGATCGCGGGTAGTTCGATGGCGGTCTTGAGCCAAGAACGCCAGCCCGGAAAAACGGAGAGTGACAAGCGATTGCCCATCCCCACTGCCAACGATCAATCCAAAGCCCAGACGCTCGTGCGCGAGATTTTCGCGAAGGATTTGGCCGCCGCACGCGAAAGCACCGCCAAGACGAAACTTGCCGCGATCTTTGCTCAACAAGGACGCGATTTGCGCGAGGAACCAACCTACCGATATGTGCTATTGTCGGAAGCGGTCGATTTGGCAGCCGATGCGGGTGACGCTTCCCAAGCCCTCGTGTTGGTTGATGATTTAGCGAGGTTTTATCGGGTGCCTGGGTTCGAACGCAAGGCGCAGGCACTAAAGCGAGTCAGTGAAGCCGGCGGGAATGCACAAGCCCAACAAACGTTGATCGATATCATCCTGCCTCTCTGGTCCGACGCCGTCGACGCTGACCAATATGCGGCAGCTAAGATTTTCTCCGAAGTTGCTGAGACGTCGGCCGCCAAGGCGAAAAGCGATCTACTGATCCAAGAAATTCGCCGAAAAAAAGCCGAGTTGGCGGAAGTCGAGAAAGGATTCCGTAGCCTCGAAGTTTACCGCGAACGTTTGAAACAAAACCCCAATGACCGGGAAGCAAACTTGAAGCTGGGAATCTACCATGGATTTCTGAAACGGCAATGGCCGAAGGCGCTTCCGTTCCTGGCCAACGGAAGCGACTCAGACCTTGCGAAATTGGCTCAATCGGATCTCATCAATCCGAAAGAGGCGCGGGACCAACTGGAGCTTGCCGATTCTTGGTGGATGTTCGCACAAACCTCGAAAGAATCGTCCCAGCCGGCGCTCCAACAGCGTGCGGGGTATTGGTACGAAAAGGCGGTCACGCACCTGACGGGTCTGCATCGCACCAAAGCCCTCAAACGCATCGAGAAAATGCAGGAATCGTTGGCAGGAACGTCTGCACCCACGACCAATGTCGGGCCCGCCGGGTTGATTCAGAAACTCGAAGGCCATGCCGAGGAAGTCAAATCCGTGGCGATCTCCTCCGATGGTCGATACGGAGCTTCCGCCGGCGTCGACCAAACGGTCCGAATTTGGGATCTCGTCACGAACAAAGAAGAAAAAGTCCTGCGAGGCCACTCCAAGCAAGTCTGGGGAGTCGCGTTCCTTCCCACGCAACGCCAGCTTCTTTCCGTCAGCTGGGATGCCTCCGCTCGCCTGTGGGACCTTCGCGAAGGTATGGAAACGCGCCGATTCCCCCATCGCCTCGATCTCAACGGCGTCGCGGTCAGCCGGGATGGCACGACCTTCCTGACGGCGAGCGACGATCATAACGTCTATCTTTGGAACACGGCCACCGGCGAAGAGATTCGCCGCTTTCCCGGCCATTCGAACTTCGTCTATTCCGTTGCCTTCGCGCCGAACGGATTGCACTTCGCTTCCGGTGGGGTCGACAAAACGGTGCGTATTTTCGACGTGAGCAGCGGCCAATTAGTGCGGACGATGGACAGCCAGGCAAGCACGGTCACGCACGTGTTGTTCACGCCGGACGGCCGATTCGTGCTTTCCGCGGGAGACAATGCGATCCACGTCTGGGATGCCGCCACGGGCAAGGAAGCGAAAAAATTCGAAGGACATCGGGGCAACATTCCCGCGATCGCGATCTCCCACGATGGCCGACGCCTGATTACGGGAGGCGACGATCGTTTCATTCGCGTTTGGGATTTTCTTTCGGGCAAAGAGATCGCGAAGCTCGAAGGACATACCGATACCATCACGTGCCTCGCCATCTCTCCAGACGGGCGGCGCCTGCTTTCGGGGAGCGTGGACCGTACAATAAGGCATTGGAATCTACCCGCCCGCTGAGCCGTCGGCGTGGTGGAAGATCGATCCGCATCACTGCCTCGCTGATGGTTGGCGCGAATGGACGCGATGGATTTTTTGAAGAAATCGAAGGGCGAACTCGGTTCGCTCTACGTCCTGGCGGGCGATGAAGGATTTCTCAAACGCCGGGCCTTCCTGGCAATTCGCCAACGCGCTTTGGGTGAAGACGCCGACGAACAAGCGGTCTCCGTGCATGCGGGCGACAAAATCACCTTCTCCGAAGTTTTCGACGAACTCGACACGCTGCCGTTCTTTTACGCGAAGCGGGTGATTCTGATCGACAACGCCGACCCGTTCGTGACGAAGTTCCGTGCCGAATTGGAAAAGAAGATCAAAAGTTTGCCGACGACCGGATTGCTGGTCCTTGACGTCAAAACGTGGGCGTCGAACACGCGGCTCGCCAAGATGGTCGATGCCTCGGCCACGATCTCGTGCAAGGCGCCGGCCGGCTACAAGATGGCAAGCTGGTGCACGGAATGGGCGAAAGCATATTTTCAAAAAGAGCTACCCACCGCTGCCGCGAACTTACTCGTGGAACATGTGGGCCCGGAGATGGGTTTGCTCGATCAGGAATTGGCCAAACTTGCCGTTTACGTGGGAGCGCGAAGCAAGATCGAAGCCGAGGATGTCGACAAACTGGTAGGACAAAGCCGAGGCGAAAACACCTGGAAAATCTTCGACGCCATCGGCACGGGTAATGTGAAAGAAGCGCTGGCGATCGTGGGCAGGCTCTTCGAACAAGGGGAAGAACCGATGCGCCTGCTCGGCGCGTTCAGCGCCCAGTTACGAAAATTGGCTCAAGCCGGCCGATTCGTGGCGCAGAACATGACCTTGACCTCCGCCCTGGAAAAAGCAGGCGTTCCACCTTTTGGCTTACGCGGCGCGGAGCAGCAAATGCGTCACCTGGGGCGGAACCGAGTCGACCAACTCCTGGATTGGTTGCTCGAGCTGAATCTCGATCTACGTGGCAACAGCCAACTTCCCCATCGTGCCTTATTCGAACGCTTTGTGATCCGCTTGGCCCACAAAGCCGAGCCCCCCGCGACCCCTTCCCGGTGATTCCATGCCCGAATCCTCACTCAAACAACGCGTCGAAGATGCCTTGAAAACCCACGTCGGCCCCGCGCTTGATATGGACGGCACGGCGTTCGAGGTGATCGACGTTTCCCAGGGCATCGCCCAAATCCGCCTGGGGGGCGTGTGTGGCAACTGCCCCAGCTCCATCATGGCGGTGGTGATGGGCCTCGAACAAGAATTACGAAAACACGTCCCAGAGATCGAATACGTCGAAGCGCTTCCCTAGGTTTCCGTGCCATCAAGAACCAAGTTTCAAAAAATGCCAAACTCCAAACAATCACCAATTCAAAAAAAATCAAAGGGTAGTTCGTTGATTTTTTTCTTCTTGGAAATTGGTGATTGTTTGGAAATTGGGTACTTAATTCTTGGAGCTTCTTCGTAACGGGATTGGAAGGCCAGACGGAGGCGAAATCCGATTACGAGCCCACCGGACGAACGGTTTTGATTTTGATTTCCGGCTGCGACAGGTCGATCTTGATCAAGCCACGCGTCACATCTTCGCCCACGTTACCTGCCTTGTCGATGGCTTCCACCTTCACATGGATTTGGTAGGGGACACTTTCGGGCATCTGCCAAACATATCGGCCGTCGTTTTTCCCTTTTTCTAGAATCTTGGTCCAGGGGCCGGTGGGGCTTTCCGAGTAGGAAAGTGTGATCGGTTCTGCGTGCAGGTTGGTGTCGGTGGCGGCCCAAGCGATGGTCATCTTCCCCTTCTCCGCGCCGGTGTGGACAACGACATCGCGTAATTGCACGGCTGGTTTCGTCAGATCGACTTCGATCCACACCTGGGGCCGATCGCCCACTTGGGGCGGGTTTTTCCCCAAACCCACGCCACTTTTCGCGACGAGCGTCAGGCCATAAAGTCCGGGGCCAGCGACATCGAAACTGATGTTCGATTGATTCGGATCCTCACCGAAACGTGCGGGATATTTCGTCCAGCCTCTCCCATCAAGAGTGTACCAGAGTTCGACGACGGAAACGCCCGAGGGACCTTTGTCCTTGATTTCGTAATCGAGATTGACCTTGGTATTGTTGACGTATTGGCGTTCGGGTTCGCCTGGCCCGGGGCCGAATGAGGGTGGCGCGACATTTCCAGGTGTCTGGGGTGGTGCCAGGAACCCTGGGTTGGAATTTTGATTGCCTCCTGGGGGCAGGAAGCCGCCGCCACCTTGCAGGCTCACGGCCGCGGTTTGCATGCCCTTGTTGCCCGCTCGATCCCGTGCTTGCATTCGCACGTCCACTTGTCCGTTGAAATGCGGGTTCCAATAATGCTGTGTCGTCCCTGGGTTGATTTGCAGAGGCACCCACGTGTGGCCGCCAACAAGGCGGTACTCCAGGCGCAGGGAATCCGGTGAAACCAAATCCAGGTTCTCGTCGCGAATGTCCCACGCCACGCCCACCTCGCTACCGCGGGAAGGCAGCGTTTGCAAAGAAATCGTCGGCGCTTGCGTATCGACGATGACTTTCAAACTTGGCTGCGCCAATTCGAGCGTAGCCGGGAAGGTTTGGCCTTGCAGGTTGGTGACCTGAACGGTGAACCAGTAGTAGCCATCTTTGTCGGCGGTGAAGCCAAAGAATTTTTGCTCCGGCGCGGCGACGCTGGAGGGGCTCCACGTTTTGCCTTGATCCACCGACACGAAAAGTTGCAGTTGCTTCAGCGTGGGATCGGTGGGGCCGGCATTGAACGGAATGCGAAATTGCTTGTAAGGCGAATACACGATCCCCGTGGGGTTCCGATCTTGCGCGAAGGTGCTCCACGCCAATCCGGCGCCGAGAAGGATCAAGATTCCAGAGAAAATCCGCATGAAGGCGACCCTATGGGTTCGCTCGAGGGTGGACGGTGAATGCATCGCGCGCGGAAGCCAGCGTGAAAGCGCAGGGGCATCTCTTCTTCTCCCATCGTCACCTGGATATCCCAACTTAACGTGGCAGAAAAAATCTCGGCCAATACCCACAAACAAGCTGAACGATCTTTTCAATGGCGCAGGCACGAACGACTTTGCGGATTTTGCCGATGGTGACGGTTCGTTGTGGAATTCGATGAAAAAAACCTATACGGAGATTTGAGCAAGTTCGTGCTCGAATTGGAGCGTAACATAGGGTAAAGTTACCGGACCTCTTTTTCCTTTTTCTCGGCCTCGCGTTTCGTGGTACGTATTTCGCGCATTCGCGAGGGATGTTTCGCGCGCCGGAGGGGTATGCATGAAATGGGTATCGAACCGTCGAGCATTCACGTTGATCGAATTGCTCGTCGTGATTGCGATCATCGCGATTTTGATCGCGTTGTTAGTGCCGGCGGTGCAGAAAGTTCGCGAAGCCGCCGCTCGGTTGCAGTGCACCAACAACTTAAAGCAAATGGGACTGGCGTTGCACAATCACCACGACGCCTTCCGAGTGTTTCCACCCGGGCTCGGCGCGGTGGGCGACCAACAAAGTGCCGATTTCAATCCCTCCATCCCTGCCGCGCTCGTTTTCGCAAGCTGGCAAACGCATATTTTGCCTTACGTTGAGCAGGGGCCGCTCTATCAAACCATGAAACCGAATTCCAATGGGTTGGGCAAGCCGGTACCGCTCTACGCATGTCCATCGGATCCCTACGGTCAGTTCGGATATGCCGCCAAGGGTTTTTCGAATCAGCTCACGTCCAGCTATGCAGGCGTTTCTGGAACGGATTTGTATCGGTGGACGGCACTGACCGATCGCACCGGCAACGACGGCATCCTGTATTGGCGGTCTCGCGTGCGCATGTTGGAAATCACCGATGGCACCTCGAACACCCTATTGGTTGGCGAACGCCCCGCATCGCGGCCAACCGGCTGGTGGGGCTGGTGGGACACGTCTCGAGCACCTAACGTGCGCTGGGATTATGATTGCTTGGGTGCTTCCAACAACACCGGCTCGTTTTTCGGGACCAACGATGACAATGGCACCGGCACGCCCTGCCCCTCCGGCTCGGCGGCGGGACTTTATCGCGCGCCGAACAATCCTCCCGATGCGTGCAATTTCGACCACTTCTGGAGCTACCACACCGGCGGAGCCATGTTCGCGATGGGCGATGGCTCGGTGCGATTTCTCTCGTACACTTCGCAACCGATCATTCGCTTTCTCGCGACTCGGTCGGCTGGAGAAGTGATTCCGGAATAACACGGAGAAGGCATGAAACGGATACGTCAGGGCCGGGCTTTTTCGCTCGGCCCGTTTGATTTTTGAGGACCATCATGGGTACGATCGTGCGATTGAGCGGGATGATCGGTCTCCTTGGACTTTTGGCGTGCGTCAGCGCCTGCTCGAGTGGGAAAGCGACCGTCACTGGGAAGATCACTTATCAAGGAAAATCGGTCCATTCGGGCGGCATTTCCGGGGTGGGGCCTGACGGGCTCGCGGTTCCCGGATCGATCCAGGCGGGCCAATACACGATTTCCGGAATCACCGCCGGCAAGGTGAAGATTGGCGTCAGCAGTCCACCGCCGCATTTAGCGTCCGTGAATCCAGGTGCCGGCCGAGGGAGTGTCCCCAAGGCAGCGCCGGCTCAGGAGAAAGATCCGAACTGGTTTCCCATTCCCGATAAATTCGGTGACCCGGAAAAATCGGGGGTGGTGATCCAGGTTTCATCCGGCGCGAACGTGATCGACCTTCAACTGAAATAGGAACACCGGCTTGGCGTTCAGGCTGGACGGGATCCTATTCAATATTCTCGACCGGGGATCAGCCATGTCGCCCATTCTCGAACGTGAACGCTACCATTCGGATATGGGAATCTCGCTTCTCGGTGTTCCGTTGTTATTGGGCGTGAGTTTCTTCAGCGCGCTGGCGGTCGGGTTGCTGTTGAGCAATCTCTTTCAACTAGGCTTGTACTTGATCGTGCTCGCCCCGGCCGTGTTGGCGTTGCCGTTGGCGGGTGTGCACTACCTGGCCGTGGGTTGGTCAAGGTGCCGCAACCACTTCTTGGCGGGACTGGTGGGATTGCTCGCTGGCGCCTTGGCGTATGGGAGCTATTTCTATTTTGAC